>MDTC01254764.1_pt1 | contig 56562 bp, 42 predicted proteins | sample 811181 | NCBI WGS metagenome assembly MDTC01 (sample SAMN05326644, study PRJNA326480) | marine metagenome | isolation source: seawater | place: Pacific Ocean: North | collected 2011 | reverse complement strand
TACTAACATCGTCTGCAAATACCAAATCAGCGGTCGCAAGGGTCGTGGTGCCCCTATCCACGTTTAATTCATACAAGCTTATGCTTCCAGTAGGAACGTGTCTCAAAGCCTCTGAAGATAAATCTCCCTGTTTGGTTTTTTCTTTTTGAAGATAAACCTTTCCACTGTTTATAATAAAGTTATATTCTGGGTGTGTTTTTAAAGTAGTGTAAACCAGATCTTGATCTCTAAAACGCTTAAAAGACATTTTAGTAATCCAGTCTAACCCTCAAAGTTAGGTCAGAGGCGTTAGTCTTCTTTATTGGTTCCGAGAGTTTTGCAACTGCCAGTAGTTCGTTATCAAAAGAATATAATCCTACTGTAGTTATGTAGCTGATTGGTGCGTTATCAGATTCACCACTTCCGCCGTGCGCTTTTACTCGGATCTTGCTTTTAGAGTCCAAGTATGTAGGGTTAGAACTATAGTTGAATTCGTGAGCATGCGCTCTGCAAAAGTAGATGCTTGAGTTCAATTCAGTCGTATTGTTGAATGTGACATTTCTTACTCTATGGCGTACAGCATCGGAGATTTCATCTATTGACTTACTCACCAAGATATCGTGCATTTTGTTTGAGGCGGCGTTCATATTCACATCTGAATCAAATATTGAAGAAGTGAGTGCTGCAATGCCAGCTTGATAATACAAAAGCCCTACGTCTGTTTGGGTGTGTCCTCCAGTGAAAGCGCCTGCTTGGCCTGCGCTGGCGGTCCCGACTGTAACGTTTGAAAGGCCAGATGGGATTGCGGTGTTTCCTGCGGCGCCTTTGTTGTTTTGTGTGATCGTAATAGAAGTTCCAGATACAGCGCTGACTGTTACCAGATTCTGATTAGTGGAGCCAATGGTGGATGCTTCAATCTGTGCCTTTAAATTTGCGGCGCCGTTGTCAGAGCCTGCCCTACTGAAAGTAAATCCGCTGTTAGATGCGCCGGCCGTGAAGGTGACGTCCGGATGTATACTGCCGTCTGCCTTAAGGGCTTTGAGAGTTATCGTGTCATTGGTGTTAGGTGCATTGGAAAAATTAAGGACAACGGAGGCTGCAGTTGAGTTTGTTTTCAGTATTCCGTATTCGCCGGCTGGGGAATTTATCTTGTAACTAGATGATGCCGTTGAATCTGTAATCGTACGTTCCGAGGAGAATGGTGCAGCGTAGTTTGTGCTGGTACCTATCTTAAAAGAAAACGAACCTTTCTTGATCTCATCTTTTGTCAAGAGTCTTGCAAAACTCATGAAAACCACATTGTCGTGCTTTGTTCCACCGTCGGAAATATTGCCATCTGCGTCGAATTTTCTGATATTACTGCCGGTGTCGTATCCCACCAGTATTTGTGCCATTTGATTGTATATGTTGACTTTTTTGCCTACTTGGCTATGTTGTGCTGTAGATCCAGAGCTAGTGTGACCACTAGTTGAACACCCAAATGTTAAATCTAAAATATGATTAGCGGAAGAACTGGCATATGGATAGTCGTAGACCGATTGAAACATTCCATGTCCAAAAGTTTTTATGTTAACTCCCCTTTGAGGAGTCCCTGTTACCGCATACGTTCCGGACATCAATGTGCCTGTAATTGGTATTGACTCGTGTAACATTGTTCTTGTGACTTTTCTGTCGTCCTGTGTTATATCTTTAAATGAGGTTGCCATTATGTTCTCCTAAACTATATTTTTGACTATGCTGAAAAAGTTGTTCCTTTTAGTATTCTAATTGGTATATCAATTGAGTAGCCCGTGTTCACTCCTGTAACATTGATTGTAGTATCAATAAACTTGTGTGCTGTAATTGAGGCACCTCTAAAAGATATTGTGCCACTACCAGTTGAGCCAAGTTCATCAAAAAGTGAAGTGGACTGTTGGATCTGTGTTGCCACTCTCGGTACGACTCTCAACACTGTTCCGAGGGGGCCCGAAAAAACTTCTTTGGTTTTTACGTTACTCTTAAGTCCAGACTCCATTGCGTCAGAGATTTGATCTCTCATTCTTGGCGCGAATGGACTCTTTGGGCCGAGGATTGCTTGGCCAGATGAACCTTTTCCTTGAACTATATAATACGTTTCTATGTTATCATCATCTTTAAAAGCCGGTTTGATCATTGGAGTGTTGTCGTCTGAGATATATGCTTCTAATCTCAAAACTCTGGAATCTAATTTGACCATATAAGCTGTCTCGAGCAAGCTATCATCCATCCTGGTTGTTATATCTAAGCCGTTATCTGTAGAGTTTATACCCTGATCTATACATATGTGAGTGGTAACAGACGATATGTTGCCTGGGACTCCATGAAGAAATCCTTCTGATGGCGCAGTACTGGTCGCGTTGTCTCCCACGTTGTAAGTTGTCGTATCAGCCGCCAGTATATAACCGCTGAATGTTGCTCCTGCGTCTGCGACAGGTGGATATTTCTTATTAAGCTTAAGTGTCGGCATGTACAGGATATTATCTCTATTCAACGTAATCAATCTAGATTTCATTATTGACTGATCGCTCGTGAACGATTCTAATATCGGAGTCTTTAGGAGGTCCAAATCAAAATGAGTGGATCCACTCGGATGGGTTCCGTTATACAGAGAATAGTTTATCTCTTCATCTCCAAGAGCAAACTTGGCGATGGCAAAAGTGCCTCTCGCTAGGCGCTCTCTACCTAGGTCAGTAAGTACTGCGTCCAAAATTATGTCACCGGAATTATCTAAAAAAGCCATTATCTACTCCTTTTTTTCTCTAAAATCATTAATAAATAGTATTTTACATTTAATAATTCTTTTTTATTTGATTATATAAAAGCACAAAATGTCATTTTTCCACTTTGCTCATTTATCACAAGTTATATGTACTAGAAGGCACGTTCATTGAGGCCAGGACATTCATCTGACCAGTATTGCTGGTCACGGTAGTGGCTGCGACTACTTGTTGGGTGCCGGTGCCTTGTACATAGGTCACGCCTGATGTGCTTACGTTCCTTGACTTGTTTGAATTTACGTTCTGCAAATTTGCTGCAGATTCTTCTTCAGTCTTTCCTAAATCTTGAGTTCCGCCGGAAGCAGATACTATAACAACTGCAGATGATGTTGTAGTGGCAGCTGAAGTTGTCATAACACCTGCGACTGCTGCAGCGGTAGTGGCACCTGGTGGGGCTTGTGTTGGCATCCCTGGCATCTGTGTTGGCATCCCTGGCATCTGTGTTGGCATCCCTGGCATCTGTGTTGGCATCCCTGGCATCCCTGGCATCCCTGGCATCCCTGGCATCTGTGTTGGCATGCCGGGGAATCCGGGAAATGTACCTTCAGAAAGATCACCGAAACGGTCCTGAGAGAACTCATCCAACATATCTTCACCAAGCCCAACCTCAACGCCTGGTCCGAAAAGGTCCAGTTCATCAATGTCAATGTTCATATCTGCGAAGTCACCGAAGTTGGCCGCGGCTTCGTCAAAATATTCGGTAGCGGAAGCGGCGAACCTGGAATTTTCAACATTTTGCATTTCAGTCACTCTGCGCGCGGCGTCCTCGCTGGTGCGCGGTGTGGCTTCTTGACGCTCTTCGACCGATGGAGAAGTCCATAAAGGGGATTCATATCTATATCCCTGTTCTGTTGATATATCTTCATATGTTCCTCCGGTGGCTCCAGGAGAAATGCCGGTTTCAGTTGAAACCTGAGAGTTGTCGCTTTCTCTTATTTTCTCTAATTTTGTCTCATTGTATTTCACATTAATATCTACTGACTTTCCGGAAGATTTAGACTTTAATCTAAATTTAAATTTTCTTCCCCATATCAACTTTTCTTCTGAGTGTACGTCTCCCAAGCTAACAGAATTAATATCGGGGGCGCTGATATAAAATTCACTACTCGGATCAGGATTTGGTGACTGAAGACCATTAAATCTTATTCTCTTTTGTTGATCCGAGGGCTCTATTGATAATAGGTTCTGAAAATTAAGCTCTGGGTTGCTTCTTCCTCTCGTCATATTGTAGCTCTCGAAGATTGGATTGATGCCATCTTCATGCGACTCGATTCGGATGCGATAAACCTCTGTTGGATTTGATATTCCCGTTCTATCATGACTTCTTGCTATTAGGTAATAATTCTTATTTATGTTTATTTTAAATTGAATATAAGGACTGTCAAATGAAGTTTGTGCTATACGGCCCTGGGCGAAGTCAGAATATTCAGATGGGGGCGTGTCCAATATTACCGTCTCGTATAATAAAGGTTTCGCTATGGTTTCATATCTAATTTTTCCAGCATCGTCTGACTGTTGTTCGGAATTCATTCTTTGGATTATTTCATAATCAGACTGCAATATTGGGACTGGTATTTGCTGTCTTCGTGGGCCGATTATTGACTGAAACAATATCGTAAATTTATCGTCGGTGGCGACTTCTGGAAGAAATAAAAGGTCTGGTCTAGTTGGTGGAAAAGCTGCTAGTGATACTTCTTCTTGATAATATGGAGCCTCTATTAAGGCTAAGTGGTTTTCAAACTCAACTCCAATTCCATAATATGGATCCAATAAATCTTCTGAAACATCCGCGGTGTTGAATTCGCCTTTAATTTCGCGCATTTCATATCTTGGGTCATATGACACTCTTTTTCCGTCAACCTCAAGGTACCCACAAGAAGTGTAGCGGTATTCCGAACCGACGACTGCATTGATTGTATGTATCGTATAGTCATATCTCTCCTGAGGGAGAACTTGTGAATCAAAAAAAGTAATCTTTGAATTGGCCTCAGAATTGTTGTTGAACAAATAAAAGGTTTGTATTATCTCTCCTGACGATACTAGCTTTTTTAAGATTTTGTACGCTATAACTTCTGAATAGGCGCGGCTGCCAAACATAACTCCTTTATCAAAATTTCTCTCTTTTGTGACAAGCTGTTCACGGAATTCTCGCTTACATGCTGCAAGACGCGTGGCAAAGCTTAAATTTTGACCCGTACTGATAGAGAAAGGATAGTGCGATTCTAATTCCTGTGCTAGCTGGGGATTTTGATCAACTAAGTCAGCATGCTCTTCTAAAATATATAAAAAATCTTTGAGTTTTTTTGGAGTGGTAAAGTTTCTAACTTGATCTGCACGAAGAGAATATGCGCCGGAATTTTGAAATGAACCATTCTGAACAATGTCGTTATCTACAATTTGAGTAAAAGTCTCGTTTGTAGGTTCAGAGTTGTGATAGACATCCATAATCATCCCATCAAGGCCGGCTTTACTTAAGGTTTCTGCGAATAAACTAGTATGTGTATCAAATTCAATCTTAACATGATTGCTCATAATTTCATCGGTGTTTGCGTTGCTCAAAGCAGTATACGGGTGATTACTCAAGAGAGTTACATCATTTGCTTCGAATTTTTGAACACTACTATTGTTATTAAGAATTGACTCATCCGGTTCCTGGTCAACGTCAAACTTGCTCCGCAAGTAAGAGTTGTAATTCACCATATCACTCTCTGAGAGTGTGTATTCTTGACTTGTCAGTTCGCTTAGGGGTATACTGCCATCCTCTAAGGCAGTCTTAAGGTGTGCTCGGTCTTGCGAAAATAGAAGATCTGATGTTGAAGATTCTGCTTGTATTTTTACATAATTCTCTGTCTTTTCTAGACTAAACATTTTGTTGTCCAGGTCAAACGCAGCGGGTGCAATAAACACATAATCCTCGTATGTGTTGTTTGTGTTTATTAACCAATCTTGAGATGGATTTATTCTTCGGGTTGTATCTGCGGTGGTGGGGGATCCGAGAACCCAAATATCCAGCAGTGTCTGTATCTGGTTTTCTCTAAAATCTCCTTTGTCATCCAACAAACCGGGGTTTTGGGCGCGGCCAGAGTGCATTCCCCAAAATTCTCTAGACCGAGACGTTTTATTGAGTTGAGCCTTTAAGACCGAGTTTCGGAATCTCAACCCCAAACTTGATACGTAGTGATTAAGGATTCCATCTTCTCTTGGGATTTTTCTTTCATTCCAAATATAAAATGCTAAAGGGCTTTTATTGATCGAAGGGATAGATTTTGAATAGTCGTAAAACTGAAAACTTTCCGTAGGTTTGTCACCTTTAAGTTTTTCAGAGCCAATCCGGTTTTTGTAACTAAGTTGTGAATTGAGATATTCAACATCTTGGTACCATATTTTTCCCAAAATGTGCCTGAATATGTCCCTGGGGGGTACATCAAGTTCTGGATTTGTAGAATTTCTAATTCTATTTTCTTTTTTCCTTAGTTGGGTCGCGATTTCATAATCTTCTGATTCTTGGCCATCCCAAGTATATCCAAAGAGCGGAACGTGCAGTTCCGCGGGGGTTCTAAACCCATATCCAAAGTTCGGATATTGTGGCGAGGGGTAAAAATTGGAACCATCAAGCATGTGTATTTTGCGATAATGATTATTAATGTCTTCATCGACGGTCCCGACACGGCCATCTTGAATCGGGTAGTCAAACTCTTCTACTTCAGTGCTGGTTTCTACTGATATGGGTGGCGCAGACGATCCTCTACCGGTTGTCGCGTCTTCTTCCCCTAGTAGTTCGTCACATGGATCTGTATATTCACTCATTGTTTTAATTACACCTCTACAAGAAATAAGTTATTAGATTGAAGTATATCTTTAGAAAATATGTTTTCTAGTTTCATCAAGATATATCTTCTTCCGGACTGGTTGTCCCTTGGTATTTCACTGATATTGATCTTTTCAGCGTTCACCTCTTCGCTATATACGCCAGGCAAAATGGATTTTAATTTTGCCGAGTATTGTTCTTCAAAGGTGATTTTTCCTTTAGAAGTGCTGCGATCTTGACGAGAGGACTTGCCTTCATATTTATTTTGATAAAGTCTTTTCTCTGAAGTTGAAGATAATATCTTCTCCCCTATCTCTACACTGCTCGCCACACTATCAAACATTGAACCGAGCTTTGATCGGATGTTACTCGCAGTCTTGTACTCTTTCTCTATCTTCTTTATGACCATGTCCTTACTGTCCACTTCTTTACTTACTTTGTAAATAGCTTTTTGCAGGTTCAATGATAAGTCCGGATTCGTATTTTTTTCTGACTCTTTTTTTGATTTCTTGCTGTTTGCTTTTTCTCTTATTTTAAGTTTCATTCCTGTTCCTAGATTCTGCGATTCACCAAAAAAGTACAGATCACCTTTATCAGTCATACCTTTTCTGTCGGCGTCTTTTGCTTCAAGTACTGATAATTTAAGTTTTAAATTTTGAGTTTTGAACGAGTCTGTATTGGAGACTTCTTTGATTTTTACGATTTCGTTGAAGCTAATTTCAGAAACTTTTTTTTCTTTTCCTGTTTTAAATTCGTCTATAGTTTCATATTCTTGCCCTTGAATAGTTAATAATTTTTCAGGTACATACGATATTGTTTTTGCATCTTTGATCCTCTTTGATGCTAGCCTAGATCTTAATGAAGATATTGGTATGGACGGCATGTTTCCTAAATCATCTAAATGACTAGCTACAACTTTGGAAGGATTAAACGCTTTCACTTTTGACATAGTTTTAAAAGACTCCTTGATAACTCCCGGGATGGCGCCCTGCAAGTTAGATGACGACCTTTTCCCAGAGGGTGCAGTACTCTTGATATTTAACAAATCAGAATACTTTCCAACTAGAGCTTTGAGACTAGCTAAAAATTTACTAATCGAGTTTAAATCGACATTAATTGGAGATATAGAATTTAAAGTGCTTTCGCGGTGGTCTTTTGAAACATCGGTGCCCCCTATCATATTTAGAGCGAGATAATATACGCTCACTGCAGAACTAATAAAGGAGGTGTTACTCTTGGTTGCTGCAGCTATGTTTTCGGATGGTAAGCTGGGGCTGGTGCTTTTCTGTGTTTTTGAATGGCTCAAAACCAAGAATTCTATTTCTTTTAGATATTTTTCATATTGAATTACGGTTTTTTGCAGCCGGCTGTGTGTGTTTTCAAGATACTTTTGCATCCCATCTGTCATCTCAAATTCTACAGTATAAGTATAAACACCCTCTGTGACGTTATGGAATAAGTCAAAATCTTTAAACAAAAACTGCCTTATATATTTACAGTCAGGATGATTAAAGACCTCTCCCTGCGAAGTGAGGCCAACAAGATTGACCTCTTGAATCTCCCCATTCAAGGATCTGAAACGTTTTAAATTTCCTCTGTAATTTGAAGAGCTGACATCCTTATCTGAAGAGGTTACTATACTCTTGAGTTTCTCCTTGTCTTTTTTGGTGTGTTCAAATGTACCTCTTTGCAACTTCGTGCTCGGCAGGTCAGATATTCTACTCCTGTTTATTGACAACTTCTGGATTTGACTCATTTTCAATGACTCCATGATGATGCTCATGTTGCCCTTTTTATAGTGAAAATCCAAAAGGGCACCGTGTTGAGATCTGTATCTAAGCATTGATGCCACGTCCACTCCAAAGATCAGTCCTTGATAGTTTTCATATTTACTAGATGAATAGTTAGTACTGGAAGGGTTGACTTCTCTTGTGCTTATATGAACTGTCTCATTACCAAGTCCGTAGAAAAAGCTTTTCTTGTCTTTTTCCAGTGATGACTGAGATAATTCTACTAATTTTTGAACTACGAAATCAGGATCTGACTTTTGGGATATATCAATTTGGCCAACAGTGTGCTTTAACAAGCCTGTGCCTGTAGCATGCGCCGGAAAGCTTTTTGGTATTTCTATTTTTTTTTCTTCTTTATTTATTGGATCTAGGCTTTTTTCTAAAATTATCTTATAATTTTCAACTTCCCTTATTTTCAATTTCATGCCCATTTTGCCGCGCGCGTGTGAAACCATCCACCCTATATAGCCGCCGGGGCCGGGGTTTTGAGGTGAATGATAATGCGCGGGACCTGCGTAGGGTACCATCTTTTTAGGATCAGAAGAGCTTGGCGCGTAAAACACTTTTCTCTTTGAAGGTGCCGTTAAGTTTGACGAGGACCCTCTAGACAGCAACAACTCGTATTCCAAGCTAGTGTTGGGAGTGTAGTTGTATACTGGGGGCTCAGAGGTAGTTATCTGCTGTTGTAAAAACGCCAACAAGTGTACGTTGTTTATCTTTGATTCTTCGAGATCACTTATCTCTGGTAGCGAGAACGTTAGCGAGTTTTCTGCAGTGATGAGCCTCATGCTACTAGATCCAACCACTGGTTTAGTTCGTAATGAGGCCTCTTCTGAAAATGCGGCTAGCGAGAGTTCGTAAACGTACCCTTTTTTGTCTGTTTTAAAATCCATCAGGGCCCTATGGCGGGACCTTTCTCTTTGAAATTTAGGCAAATAATCTTCTGTATGTGTTGTAAGCACTACCAGCACAACTTTTGTGTTGTTCATCTGAGAAAGCGACTGTTGATATTCAGATTCGCTGGTAGTGGAAGCTTTAACTAAAGAAACATCTACATCTAAAGAATACTTGTTGTTTTTTGATATTTTGATCTTGTTTAGCTCTATTAGTGGCAATTCTCTCCTGCTATAAATCATGCTTATTCTCCCGTCCTATACCAATTTTTTTCTCTCCCAAAAGACGTCTCAATTTCTAATACGCTCTGGTCTGTTCTTATGTTAAACAACTTGTTAATATCTTCTATTTTTTCTATTCTCCGAAGCCTTGCAGGAACGGGTATATTGTCCCTCAGGGTCGTTTCATCTATTTCGTATATTTCTAATTCAAAATTTGACAAATTATAATAAGAATTAGATTCTTCTAGAGTAAAGATCATCTTTTCACCAGTAACAGAAAGGCTGGACTGGTCCAGAAACTCAACTTTTTCAGAAGTTAAGTCAATAAAATTGTTCGAATTTCTTAGCCTTGAAAGTTCAGAATCTGCCATATTCGCCCCAGAGAGTCTAGTTAATTGATATGTTGAATCCACTTTTAATTGTGGAAACTTCCTATACACTCCTGATCCCGTTGTTTGTAAAAACTCGATCTCTTGCGCATTCAAATTGGCACCCAAAGATCTGAGATGCAAATGCGGTGCCTCGTGAGAATCACTCTCATATTGCGCGAGCGGATAAAGGAGGATTCTGTCCTGGTCAATTAAAGAATAATGCTTCTTTGACGACTCCCCTTCAGAGGATATATTAAAATTATCAGTCAAGCCGTCCGATTGAAGACCCGAAGAATTGGGGTTTCCTTTGAAGCGCGGTGTATCGCTTAGGATTCTATTCTGTGTCTCATTTTGAGATTCCAGAAATCCTGTGCCGGCGACAGAGTTTGAGTTGTAAACTATATCGTCATCGAAGAACTGGTAATACACAGGCTTAAATTCACCTGTTGCCATGAGTCTCTTTCCAAATCTCGTAAATTGTATGTCTATAACTTCCTCTTTTTTGTTGAAAAAAGTCATTGTTTACTCCCTTATATATGTGACGTATATTGAGTCGTCATCTTTTACATTGTATGTAAAGGTTATTATTGTTCCAGAGATCGTATAATCCATTGAAGAGCCGGCAACCTGCAAAACACCATTAACATAAATAGATTCTGAATTAGTTTTTAATTGATAGCCGGATGCTAGCTGAATATTGAACTTATTCGCAGGGGAAGGTGCGCTTGTCGCGTCACTCTTCACCTCTTGTCTTATTATTAAGTTAGATAGCGCCGGAGAAGTTGCCCCAGAGTCTTCTGTGACTAATATTTGAGTCTCTGCTTGGTCCGATATTTCCGACACTGATGAATCCGCCTGTTCGATTCTTGAAGTTAGCGGCTGGGCAGTCGCAGTGGGTGATGCTGCCGACGTTTGCGTGATCGGAGAGTAAAAGTCTACCTTGCTTTCCATTTTTATGTTCTCTACCAGTGAAAAGAAGTCATATGGCCAATTGTAAGAAAACCTGGAGAAAAGCTTTTTATCTTCGCTATCTGTTATGCTTGTTGATAGTGGCTGTTTGGTCAGGATTCCGTTTATAGACTCCAGGTCCTCAACTGACCTAGGGATTGACGAATCTCTGGTTTCTGTTAAATCGTTGTTCGCTCTGTATTTAACCTTGAAAACTAACCAGCGTACGTTGTTTTCTAGAAACAATTCATAGTCTTCGTAGTTGGATTTTGCGCCTAATACTTCTGGTAGAATACTTGCATCTAAAAATCCAGTTATGTATTGTACATCTGTTTTTCTTTGTGTTTTTTGAATCTTACTGACCTTGAGGTTTCCAGGGCCAGATGGCGATCTTGGATATAGGTTCTGCCAAATACGCGCGAGGTCATTGTTATCCAGCGTACTTTTAAATTGAAAGAAATACATCACATGGGAGTTGATCTTTTCATTTTTCAAGAAATCAAAATGAGGAGGCAGAACATACTTCTGCATCATTCTTAACTGATATGATATACTACTAACAGAGTCATGACCCACAGAGTCAAACCAGTCAAGATAGTCATTTTCTATCTCATCTAGCTCTTCTTTTGTCTGGGATTGTTGCAAATTGTAAGAAAAACTGTCCTTAATTTGACTATTATAGCCTCTGGCTTTTGCCAATTCTGTAGTGTTTATATCAAAGAGTTGCACCTTGTTTTCTTCAGTCAAATAATATGGTATGGCCACGATGGATTCTGATATTGTTTTTTCTTTCGCTAGTCTACCCAACTTCTTTGAACTCAAAGGCTTCGCGCCAGAGGAATTATCTGTCTTTAGTGCTTTGTCGATAAACCCTAATTCAGAGGCTAAATCTCCTTTTGAAGAACTTATCTTTTCTTCCCCAGATTCTATGGTCAAGTAGTAGCCTTTAAGATCTCCTTCTTTCAATATGTTGCCTGATTGGTGCCACATACCTGTGGATGCCGTGAGATATGGAGTTGCATTGTCTGACAAAGACTCATAGTAGTTGTTGAGATACCTAGTTTTCCAGGGAGACCCTGTGACATGAGTTACCTGATTGTTTGAAAGATTTAAAGCGCTCACCTTGGAATCTGTAAAATCTAATACGGGAGTTTCCCACTTAGGTTGTATTACCCACCTATACTTTTTGTCTTCCTTTTTTGCCGACTTTGTGCCGTCTTCCTGTATATTATAGTTATCACTATAGAGGGCTACGTATTTCTTCAAATCTATACTTGCAGAAATTGACATAGAATTCAAGTAGTTAGTGGAGCTTTGTGCTGATGTTGGTGCACTAAGATTGTAGTATGAAATACTACAGTCTTCTATAATGTTAGGGATCGTGTAGTTTTTAGATTCCGATGGAGTAAACGATATTTCTGCATAAGGTCTAGAGCCCGGATCTAAATATGGTGCGATGTACGGTAAAAATCCATGTTGATCAGTTGCGGTGGTTATTGATTGAGTCAAGAACGATATACCTTGAGCGTCGGCGCCGTTTGCAAATGAAGTTAGTGCGCTGCCGGTTAGCTGGCCAGTACCAGCAATAGTCCTGTTACCCAGGGCACCTAAGGTAGACTGTTTTAAGGCTAATACTGCAGAAGTCACAGTTGCGGTTTTAATTGTTAAGTTGTGACCATTAAATGAGTCTATTGCCGTCTTTAGTTCGCTAGCAAGTAAAATTGTAGTTGTCGCCGATTCAACTTGGACAATTACCTGTCCGGAAACAAGGTTCCCTGTGGAATATTTGACGCCGGAGGTACCACCAGCGAACCCTGTTGTGCGACTTGAAGAAGCGCTAAATTTGCCTGAGCCCAGTATCCCTACGTTTCCCGACTTTCCTGTAATTGCTTGCGTGACTGTCAACACTCCACTGCTTGAATTATAGCTAGATGTTATGGTGCCCGAGTGGCCGTTTGAAGACGCAAGCGCTGTTTGAAATTCGGATGCGCATGCATTTGCCGACGCGGAAGATGCAACTTTAACAACCACATATGCACCTTTATATAAATCTCCGGTAGACCCATAAAATGAAGTGGTAGTAAACAAGTAGGTTTTCGCTACAGACTTGGCGCTTTGCAAGGTTACCGTTGAGTTATCGAGATCTGTACCTGTAAGGTTGAACGTTATTGTACCTGTAGCTCCTGTGGGGTTGGTGGTGTAGCCGTTTACAAATTTATATGTCTTTTGTGTGCCATCATAGTTTGATATGTTAACAGTGCTATTGTTGATCGAAGAGTTAGTCATTCCGGTAAAGTTTAAAGTAGCAGTTGATGCAACTCCCGCGCCAAAGCTTTGCGAAACTAAATATTCAGTATTTTGAACATCCCCATCATCAACCGGGGGGCCGAACGCCGAGTGTCTATCATACATTGTGACATCTTGGTTGTTCACATAAACTCTCATCTTATAGCAGACCCCAGACTTTAAATATGGGTTAACTGCATCTGAAACATGAGTCTGCACCTTTTCATCTTTCAGGAAAAATTTTACTGTTTCTGCAGTGAAATTGTTGATCGCTGATTTATAAGGGCGCATTGAGTTCGCAAAACTTTCTTTAGTTATACTGAAATCTATTGCGTTTTTCTCTTTCACTTCCACTTCATCAAGCTTTCCAAAAATAGTTGGTCTATTTAACACTCTAAGCCATTGCGCAGACCCGTACAGCAAACTAGCACTTGGGTGAGGTTCGTTATCATAAATTATTTCTTCGGTTAACCTTTCAGGTTCGAGTAGGTCTTCTATACCAACGCGTCGTGATACCAATCCAGATATTCTTGGTATACCAGTATCAACTGTGTTATTTATTAGTGATCCAGTAAAGCAGGTTGAAGCCCCAAGACCCAGTGGGGAGTGACTAGTAATTGAACTAGTGACGTAGTTTTGAGTTATGTGTAACAACGCTGGGGCGATAGAAGAAGTAAAAACGGGATAATCTACTGCTAAGCCAGTTTTTATTGAATTAAACAAGACCCCTGGTGAGAAAAAAGGTTTTGATGCTTGGGATTTGGCATTTTCAATTCTCAGTTTCAAATAGTTTTTTGCTTCATTTTCAGTAATTGCTACGTTGGGAATGTATTTTGACAAATAACTGTTTTCATGAAAATAATTTCTATGAAATATTTCAGATATTTGCACTGCTCTTTCCGCAGGGAAAAACCCTCGATAAGGAAGAAGCTTTAAATTTGCATTACATTTAAGAGTCAACCGTCCTGGACGGAGACCTAGGCCGGCATTTTCAACATTCTCTACTAGCGGTACAAAGTATTTCATAAACTCAGAGTTTGAGAAGTTTTTGAAAAAATTCTGGTTGGAGTCTTCGTCTCCTGATGTACTAAACAGTGTTCCCGTTAACTGCAGAAATGATTCTGGTGTAGAAGCTGAGTCAAAATCCTTAGAAGCATATATATCCTCCATGATGCTGCTCATGGTAAACTCTGGTACAAGAGAGTGGCCTCTTGAAAGATATTTTAAATCCTTTGAGAATTCCTGATAATTATCATAAAATGGGCCCATTGTTGAAGACCCTGTGGCTTCCCATAGTGATTCGCCCGACAGATAGACATCTCCCACGTAAGTCTGAGGTATTCTTCTATTGTAAATCGGAGCAAACGGGGGAGCGCCGCGTAGACCGTTGTATCCCATTGGGAAAATACTATAATCATTTTGCAAGATTCCCTCGCCGCGGGTACCCTGAGAACGATTTAATAAAAAGTTTTCTCCTTCTGTAAAATAAGAGGCTGTTATATTCAGCGGCTTTGTGGTAAAATTCTCTCTTGAGTCTAGCACCCATGTACTAGAGGTTATAAAACTTGCGGATAATATATTTGCCTGAGTCGTTGAGGCGTTTAAATCCACCTTTTCATAAGAATTAAAATAATTCCTTACGAAGTCAATCTCTTTTTCTGTAGCAGAGAACGTCGTAAAAACTTTCTGAGTTGATGTATTTATTAAAGGCTCTTCATATTTTGAGTTTCCAACCGAAATTAAAGAGCGTGAAGCTCTGTTCGTATCCCATCCAAAAAACTTAAAGTATGGGCGCGCAATGGCAGTGCTTATGTAAGACATATTCTCTTTCGGGTATATTGTCTCCAAATAACTAAGCTCCCTAATAACGTTGCTTTGAGTGGCCCTTTCTGATTCACCGAGGAAAATGTTAATCTTTTGTAAATTTTCATTTTGAAAGAAATCACCTTCTTTGTCTTTTATCTTCAAAGATAACTCTTCATTTGCAAAGCTTGAAACAGAAGATTGCACTGAGGCATCTAAAACAACAGTTGTTGAGTCCGAAACAATATTGTCTGTAGTTCCCTGCCTCAGAACAGAATGGAGCGGAAAATCACCTTCCCATAATTTTTCTAGCGCGCTTTGTGGGAAGAGGCTCGGTACCTCATTCGTTAAAACTATCCCCTCTGGGGGTACATCTTCAAAAAAGTGCATACTTGCCCTTAACGGTGAAAACCGGTCTGATATAGCTGGTTCCTTAAACGAGACAACTGTCCTCTCACTGGTCACTACGGCTGTGTGTTCTTCGGTTTCTCCGTAGTCATATATTTTTCCAGGATGTACAGATACATTTGGATCTCCATCACGGAATACTATTGATATGTTGTTACTTTTTCTCTGTTTTCTAACTACGGGGTTCTCGCAGTTTCTTATTTGCTTCCAAGTTGGCCAGCCGTATGGTCCATTAGCATTAGTTAACTGTTGATTTAAGTTTCCGGACGTGTACTGGGTTAGGTTTTCAGACTCTGTTATTTCGTTGTTTGTTACAAAATTTAAACCAGAAAAAGTCAGCCGATGATTGTCGGGTCCTGAACCTGCACCGTCTGCTAGAGATTTTGATAAGAAGCCAATGGTACTATGAGAGTCAACATTGGAATAATTGTTCCCTAGGTGCTGGTGGCCAAAGTTAGAATTTTTCTTTAAAAAGTCATAAACTCCGTCTTCTGCTGACTTGCTAATCCACAAGTACCCATAGTCATTTGAGGGAATGCTATAGTTTAAAAATAGATTGTCTTGTTTAGTTTCGTTTCCCGAACTACCAATGAACCTGCGTGTGTTTCTAGGTACCTTGTGGTATGCCCCGGCGTCAACGCTTCCATCTCGGATGCCAAATTTCTTTGAAGGTGTTGCGCTCAATACGTCTAGAGTGTCGCGCGCCGTCTTGTTTCTATAATTTACTGTATTATATATCGAGTATTCGTCGCCGGCGCGATCTCTTGAGAACGGAGCCGCTGTTTCAGGAGCGCCGGGCGCGGAGAACCTATTAACTATTACATGGGATGTTTTAACTCTCTCTGGTACGTTGAAATCTACAACTCCTGGAGTATGACTTGAAACTACTGGCACTTCTGACAAGAAGGACTCTCCGTTGAGAATCAAGTGTTTGTTACTACTCTCCCTACCAGACGTCATAACTATTTCATACTCTTTATTGTAGTTAGACGCTTTTCTGTTCCCAACATTGTAACACGGGGAGCCGGCCGCTCTTCTAAAGTTAATCGGAGAAGCCGGCGGTTTGGTTATTATCAGTCCATCAGAATTTTCTTTTATTAAATAAGCTTCTATTCTTTTTGATATATCATTAAATTTATTTCTCCTGTGTAGAAATCCTCCAACATGCTCTTTCACAAAAGGGCCCTGCATGCCCTCATCGTCTAAATGATTGTTAATTATGCTCATTCCCGCTTGAGTGCTTGAAAAGTCAACTCCAGTTTCTTCTTTTATCAATTCAAATGGTAATTGTGATTTGTATTCAAATTGGGTCTTAGGCCGGCTTGAACCAACGACATATGCGTGTGCGTGCAGTCCGGTTTGTTTATTTCCAGAAGATGAAAGGCTTTTTGTGTATTCTTCTAGCGTGTTCTTATCTATCTGTATACTTTTGCCGGCGTTGATTTTAGAGTCAATAACAGAAAGTAACCTTGGGTCTTTCTTTTCTAGGTCTATAATCTGATACTCTTTTAATCTTAGCTTCTTTGTTTTGACTGTGTTACTCATTTACAATATACCTTTTCTTTTCTTAATTCTTTATTTTGGTGGCGCGCCCTTGTTCTGGTCTGTCGCCATTCGCGAAATGGCTGCACCATCCCTTCCTGCAGGCGAGTTCGCGTCATCCTTAGCTTCCGGGTTTCTTTGCGAAAGCTCCATCGTGTTGTTAGTATTCTCAATGGCGCCCTCAATTTCATATATAACTACTTTAGGAACTGATTTTATTATTGGAAATTTGTGATGGTACTTGTTCCTTTCAAGTGCGTGACTTTCTATCGTGTTTTGTAGTCCGGTGTTTGCCTGTGAAGATGCCGGAACTATTTGACTCAGAAGATTTCCAAGGCTCGAATCAATCCATTTATAATATTCAATGTATCTTTCTATTTGACTTTCGTTTTCCACATTCCTATAGAACACGGACCTGAAGTGATCCATTAATTTGTAATTTTGTCTGTATTTGTTGGACGGCTCTCCTATCAAATTATTAAAAACTTTAACCCCCGATAAGAAATTAAGCATCTCTTCTGATATTTGACGGTACATGCTCTTCTCAAGTGAAATTATCTTGCTGCGGTCATTGATGTTCGTATCAAACCTTGCGAGATCGGAGTTCTTGATCTTAACCTCCTCGTTTGTTTTTACAAGCTCTATAGGCGATGGACTCATGATACTCACATATTCTGTATTTATAACAGTTGATCTAGATGCAGAATCGATGTTTGTAGATGAAAAAGGATATTTAGAGCCGAGCTTTTGCCCCAACTGGGAAACTTGAGAGGCGGATCCGGATGTGAAATCTAATAAACTTAATACACCGGTTGAGGGTACCGATGAATAACTTGACAAATCAACCATAAAAAGCAAAGCCCTATTGCGTTGCACATCGGTTGGGTTAGCAAAATAGTCGACTGAAAAATTATTACTTTTTGACACTCCCCAAGCAGAAATGTTTTTAGCTAAGTCCTGAAGTTCCGTGTCCTCAAGTGATGTGCACCACGCCTTCATATTCAAGAACTTACAATTAGAAGGCATTGAAATTGAGCCAGTTATGTTTCCCCTATTGGCGCCGATGAATAAAGATTTGTCATTTTCAACAATCTTTACATAATCGGAATGAGTAATGTCTAGTGTTTTCTTGAACGAGTTTTGTAAACCATCTAAAACATAATTGTGACCGGAAAATATAACCCGATATTTGTTATCTGGTATAGCAGCTGACGCGGACATGAATCGTTCGTCGAAAGAACCAGACCTCTGAATCCTTAGGCTTAAATTCCATCTTGAATTGTCGTAAACGTTGTTAATATATGGAGATTCAAGATTTCCCATTGAAGAGCTCAATTCAAATTTCGCGGCGTTGGAGTTACCCGGCATCAATGCCACATTGATATTCATAGATGCCTTGCCGGCAAGGTCTACAACAAATTTAGGTTGAGACTTATCTATCTTTCTTATCCCAAAGACGCTTGTTCTAGCAATTGCCGGCTTGGAAGAGTCTATTTTCGGAAAAATAAAGTTACCTTCAAAAGTGTAACTTTCTTGATGTGCGTTTTCAAGACGAGTCGTTGGGATGTATCTCAACTCGGCATCTCCGGATGGATCTGAATCTTGGAACAATACAGAGCCTGTTGCCTGAGAGAAATCAAAACTATTAACTTTTATAGTCTTAACTCCTCTGGTTGCTTTGCTTATATCAATTTCTGCGTTTTGACCGTAAACGTTGTAAGAGATTAAATTTCTATCTACGCCCCAGCACGATATCAGCTGATCAAAAGATCTTTCAGTTCCCTTCTTTTTTAATATAGAGTTTGCCGCTATAAGTACATTGTCCAATATCAAGCCCTTTACAGACGAAGGGTTTGCCGACAATGTTATGTTGCCTATTATGTTTTCAAAATCATCTTCAGGGTTTAAATTCGACTCAAGAGGCTCAGAACGTATTTCAAAGCCTAGTTTTTCTAAATTCTTTTTCGGGAAATCTATTCTGTTACCCGGGTAGACGTCCAAATCTTTGACAGAATCTGAGCAGCCGAAAAGATCGCTTTGTCCTGAATTGTCTAGCGAACTCAAAGCTTTAGATGACTCTCCGAGTGAGACATAATTCGAATCAAAGTTCCTGTTTGACAAAAACTTTATTGAATCTATGTTCAGTTTTATACTATCAAACTCTTCAGCTATTAAATCAAGTAAGACATAAAAATCTGAATTCTCGTTAGCTTCTTTATTTCCTGTTGGGTCTGCTGCCCAATCTGGAAGACTTTTAAATATCGAACCATAATTGTTTTTATCATATGATCTTGCTATTGTTATCAATTCTTTTTTTAAATCTATAACCCTGGTGTCTGTACTCAATAATGACAAGTCTGGTATTTCTGTGTTTTTACTTGCGGTGGATGCATCAATTGCAGAAGTTTGTTCTCTTGTTAGACTATTTTGATAATTAGTTATCTTTGCTGACATTTCATTGCCCGAGTAGTCTATCAATATAGAATCAGAATTAAGATCTCCTATAATTTTTTTGTTAAATTTATAATAAACCCCTAGGCGACTGGAGTAATCTTTCTTTTCCAAATCGCTTGCGAAAACCCTCTTATCATAAAAACGGTTCAATTCTCTATTGGATCTTTTACCCTTCCAGAATCTAAATTCGTCCAGAGAGCCAGTAAGAGACCCTGCAGAGGAGTTCATCTTTGCACCAATAGTACCAGCCATATATGAGTCTTGCGCTCCGAGAAGGGTACCAGGAGAGGCAGATTTTGTATCATTTTTTTTGCCGTCTACAAACATATCAACATAAACCTTGCTTCCAGACTGATATGCTCTAAGCGCATAGTGGTGCCACTTACCATCTGCGACTGAATCTTTTGTTACGGACGCGTCGCCTATTTGTGTACCATCAATCCCTAAAGATCCAGACTTGTAGGTCACAAAAAAAGGTGAGCCGGGGGGGTCGATACGACGAAGATATACTTTGAAATTTGCAGCCTTAGTTGTAACATGTGAGGGGTGAGATCCGATCTCAAACAAAGTCTCCTCATAATTAAGATCTGATGATTTCCAATCAGATTTTTTCAACCAAAATTCAGCCGTGTTTCCTTTATCGGGATCAATCTTTAATGGGGACTCACCTTTTTGGAATTTACCTGTAAATTCTGATCCGTTAACTTTCTCTGGTCCGGCGAAAAAGTTTATGTATTGTTCATTATTAAATTTTATATGACCCACTGATGATGGCCAGTGCTTTTCCACAAGTGCCACATCAACAGGAGAAGATGACGTGTGCCAATCTAAGAGTTCGGACTGTGTGCCATCAAACGGATAATAATCCATTATGTTTTTGAATGCGTTATTGTACCTAGATTCGGCCGAACCAAAAAAACAAAACGTCTCAGGGTCTTTGGGTATTATCCTTGGTCTGAAAGAGTTTTTGTATTCATAGAATCTCTTAAGCGTTTCATCATTGTCCAGCTGCTTTGATACCAAGCCGGATTTTTCTGTCTGCTTGTGGTACCTAAACTGGTTTGGGCTAATGTAACCGCTGTCAGGAAAATTTTCAAAATTCTGTGTAAACTTGCTATAATCTGTCATGGATCCACTCTAAACCTAAATTTATCCTTAAGTTCAATATACTTTGCTCCGTCTTTTCTCAAGAAATTTATTTGATACATGTAGTTTTCTTCAAAAGAAGACATGTCAAGATCAAAAGATGAACCCTTCGCATCATATGAGAGTCTCGAATAATATGGAGCGCTACCGGTTGAATATCCGATAACCTCTAGATTATCCGAAACTCTTGTAACTTTATAGTACATATCTGAAACAAGGTCTACAGAAGAAGTTACCACAGCAACATTGTAAATATTGGGACTCCAATCTCTTTTGCGAGTGTGCACTTTGAGCGTTACTGATTCGTACTTTTTATAAGAATTTTTTAAGTTTGTTATGTTTGCTACATATTCGTCGGACTGTACATAAGGATCCGGTAATGACGAGTTTTGTTGAGTCGATGCATTCCAGCGCGCCTCAATGGACGGTCTTTTTAGTTCATACTGACTGCCTCTTGCAAAAAACTTTTTTGTATAATAGCTTCTTTCTAGGCTGCCGTCTTCATAGGATGAGTCCATTCTAATCAACAAACCATGATTAGATATTGTAGTACCAAGCCAAGCTTCAACAACGTTTGTTACATCAATCAATAAATCTTCGGTACCATTGTCAAAGGTGAATGATTTCTCATATGTATTGCTAGCGTTATAATCTCCACCTTCAGATGTCCACGCATTGGAAAAACTAGAAGATAACCAATTACTAGCATCTTTGTCTGTATAAGTTTCCATATCCAGGCCAGATCCTTCATTCCAAGCTGAAGATAATGGGTTAATTTTCACAGAAAAATTTGAGGGAGTTGTGCTGGTGTGCTCTGCATTAAACATTCTTAGGTAAAAATTTACAGAGCCGGCCGCGGGTATAGAACCTGCTGTACGGGCTGCTGCTATTTTTGAAGTTGGAAATTCTGCCAGAATTCTGGCGTTCTCTAAAGAGGCTGCGACTAATTTTATAGAACCAATGCCTATGCCCAATATGTCAGCAGAGGCTGCATTGGCGGTGCCTACAAGCGCTATTTTTATTTCATTTCCAGGCTCGCCGCTTTTGTCTGCTGATATGGAAATTTTGCTAGTGGCTGTACCCTGAATTGCAGTTATTCCTTCAACTCCGGCGCCGGTGCTGCCAGAGCCGGATGCGGGTACACGAGTGGCAGACCCAGGGGTTGAGCCATTTATCACTTTAATTATTTCCGCAGCGATGGCTGGATTATCAGCTAAATTTTGGATGCTTATTTCACACTCGTTCGCAGAACTGTTACCTGCAGTCAGACTAGCGTCAAGACCAATAAACTTGAAGTTAAAATCAGTACCGGTACCGCCGGCATTAACAGGTACTGTAATTTTAAAATTTTCTTTTGTTAAGTTGTCGGCAGGTGGACTTCCCGTATATGCTGCTTTAATACCTGCTACTCCATTATTAATCGCAGTATCTAAAACATCTGCGCGAGTTGCAAAGCCATATGTCTGACCGTATAAAGAAAAAATTTCAAGGACGTCCGATGCGCCCATATTAGAGGAAGTACCCCTTATTGTCAAGCTAGCATCAAATGCATTGGTAATTGTGTTATCTTTATTAGCTACGAATTTTTTAATAGACATCAGTTTATTCTTCCTATTATATCTGTCTTGTTTTTAATTTCCCATATCATATTGCTTGGTATTATAACCATGCCGCCGTCCAAGGACATACTGTTTTTAATATCTATTCTAGTGTCCGAATAATCGGCGCCATTTTTCAATACTACTTTTATTCTATTGATTCTTGATATAATTGAAATAGAGTTTAAGACCTCCTCCACAAAACCTATAGAGAAGTGTTGACCTATTTCAGGGGTCACCAAATTCAATTCTTCAAAAAGCCTACTTCTTATTGATGACATTGATGTTTGGGAACTTGAAGAGTTTTTAAGAGAAACGTCTATCTCTAATCCAAAATTCACAATTGACGCGTCGAATATGTCTATAGAATCTGATACCATTCTGTATTCGTTTATCCATGTCTTAAGATTATTCTTAAGTGCTGCGCTGCATGCTTCTAACTTTTTAGAAGAATTTTCGGAAACTACAAACATGTTTAAGTTTCTAGTTAGCTCATTTTTGTCTTTTGATACTGAGACTCTCTTAACAGATCCAAACGAGCTAGGCATCAAGTATGCTACGGTTTCATAGTCTTTTGCTGTAACCGCTCTGCTTTGTGCGTTTCTCGCTGATTGGATTGCTTGCGATAGCTCTTGTGTTGTTTCAAAATTTACCACACCGTTTATTGGCTCTGTATTTTCGCAAGAAATATTCTGCCTTATAAAGTTTAGCTTTTGTCTGTTGCTTGACGTCAGTACAGCAGGATTTTCAAAGGAAAGTTTTAAATTAGATACCGTATCTATAGTTTTAGAGGCTGCGTTGGAGTTTTCAACAGTATTTGCTCTGTATGTAATTTCAAGAACAGTGTTTTGAGGAGATACTCCAAATTTATCTGTTGATAGTAGTTTTGCAGGATCAAAATCAGTGTCATAAATATGGTCCTGGCCAGGCTTTAACAACGCAATTTGAGAAGGGTCTGCCACCGGTCGCACTTTTAATGAGTCCTCAGATCCATATCCAAAAACTAAATATACCTTATCACCTTCATATTCAACCATATATCTCCTTGGTACAGGGAAAGGCACTAATTTAGATGATACTTGAGAATTATCATAATCTTCATCGGGAAGTGACTTATATATAACGTTTTGAGATAAATTTTCTACTCTATAATATTCGTTTCCAGTAGAGTCGACTACTTTCAAGATATCAGAAACGTTCACATCTTTTACTTCAATTTTTAAAAACTTTTGATACTCTGGTACAGAGATTGAAAAGGTACGCTCTTCTCCGGAAACAACTGGGACCTCAACCTCGTATGTGTAAAAGGTTACGCCGGCGCCATCTTCTGAAAAGAGAGTTCCTACGCTTTTATCTTCACTAAAATCTATAGAAACATCTTCTGTTGAGGTAAAAACTCCTCCCGTTAAACCTTGAAATTTTGTACCTTTAAGAATAGAATGGCGAAATTTGGTGTCGGGACCGCTAGCTTCGGCGCTTTGCGGAAGAAACGTTATTAATTTTATAACACCGGTTGATGAATAAGCATTAAATACTCCCTTCCCAGATGTTTGAGCATGGTAATTTAGCGCATACGCAGAACGAGCAGTTTGTGGATAGTTTTCATTTGCCACAAATTGAGTATAAAAACTCATCTGCTCAGACATCATTGCTATCAAGTCTACCATCATTGATCCAAAGCTTGACTTGTTAAAATCAGAATAAGCATTGGGATATTGGGACTTCATCTTTGCTACCAACTTCTTCTTAATGTCGTCAAATGCGACGTTTGCAAAATTAGTATCAGTGTTTCTTCTATTATTATAACTCATAAAAAAATTTTTCCTTAAAGTGTTACCTTCCAATCTATCAAATCAGAGTCTAATCTTGGAGTAAGAGCGTTGCTGTTTTTTACAGACTGCTTGATTTTCTTATAATCTACCACAAGTTTAGATAATTTATCCATATATGCGATTATACTGGCAAAAGTATTATTCATTATAACGCAATTAATTTTAATTTTAGCAGTATTACTGTCAATGTCTTCAGAATTCTGTGCGACTTCTATAGAGTGAAGTTTTATATGAGGAAGATACTTCCTTAATTGCTCTACTATTTTTGGTTGCAGCCTCTGTTGAATTGTAGGAGCCGATTGTTCGAACAAGTAGTTCCTAATTCCAATTCCCAAATCCGGATTCATTGGCCATTCACCCTGACTAGTTAACAGCAAATTTATAAAATTCCTAGCTAATGACGATGGTTTGTCAGTAATTGCAGTATATGGCCCATAAAGCTTGTCATATACCAGAGGAAATTCTGGTTGATATTGTTTTCTGGATTTTGCAGATGTAAAATTTTCAACGTGTGTTCCACTCATATACCTTCTCCATTATTTAAGTAGTTTCGTTCTCTATATCTTCACAAGGAATTGTCGGTTTCGGTTCACACTTGCCTTGTTTCATCTTTTTGTCCATGTCTAATTCAGGCGTCATAAGAGCGAAAAGGGCGAATGGGCCCATTGGGTGGCCGTAACGTCCGTACTTTCCAAAGTCGTATTTTTCTCCTTCAAGATAGTTTTTATCAACCTTTAAGCAAGGTATTTTAAAGACGCTATTCAAATCAACAAAGGGCGCGCCGCCGCTGTATACGTAAGATATTGTTTTCAATATTGTTTTTTCTAATCGCTTCGGTAGTTTCCATGGATTCGCGAAAGAATGAACTAGATCTACTGGTGCGCTAAGAAGAGAAGCATATTTTCCATTATTATTGCCATGACCACCTTTACCTACACGGAGCCCATTTACAAGTTTACTGTCGACAGTAGATCCCGCTAGCTTTTCAATTTTTAGTTTCTCTATATCACAATTCAGATAGTGGGTTCTCATCTCTTTATACCCAGGTTCTAGCTGGAAAGCTATTCCTCTAAGTATTATTGATGGCAACATCTTGAATAAATCCCACAAATCACTAAAAAATTTATTAAAAAAGTCTGCTCCAATACCCGGAAAGTCTATACAAGAAGGGTCGCTTGGATCGCTTGGAAAGTTTTTCTTTATAAAGTCTTGGAATGTTGACTGGTTTATTCCTGTCAGTTCATCTTGCAACCTCCTGGGAGTATCTGCTATCTTCGCGATGGCACTAATCATTACTTTTGCCGAATTCATAACATCTGGAACTGCTGAATATCCAGATAAAATACTTGTTGAATAGACACTGGCAATTGACATAAATCTTCTTATTGGAAACACTGTGTTCATAACAAATTGAAAGTCTTTGTTTTCTGCTAAAAGTCTCCTCATGTACCTTTTAGTGTCTTCCTCTTGCAAGTTGCTTAAGATCTTTATATCGCGGCCGGCGAGTTGGCCACTATAATCTTCTTGCCACAAAGCTCTGCAGTTTGCGGGGCTAATATCTCTAGACACTCTTGCTAGGTCCACAGTCATAACAGTTACGTTCTCTGTATCTCCTACATTGTCTGTTAACTTTGCGTTAACATAACCTTTTAAATCTCTTACCGAACGTCCCGTGAGGGCTTCGCGGGTTCCAAAATGATCTTCTGTTACTTGACGAATGTAACCGCGATCAGTGGGCAGTCCGGGAATGTGCGGAGCTTCCAATAATATCAATCTGCACCGGTGTTCTACTTTTATACTGTTCAGAACTTCGTTTATTTTTACCATGGTTATGGTGAGCTGATTTGCGTTGTGAGATTTGACATCGTCATACCATTCTACAAACTTGTCTCGGAAATAAGGTATCGTATGTACACCCAATGGGAATTTGATTTGACCGAAGAGTCCGAGATTCCAAAGGAGATCCCGGGTTTCTTGTTTCGCGGTGGTTACTATATATTCTTCTACGTGAAACCTTCTTTGTCCATGTCTTGTTACGGGCAAATCTCTTCTGCCGCCTGATGACGTAAATGTGCGGAGGTCGCGATCCAATATGAATGACGGCGGATCAACCATTGGTAAAATATCGCCAACTTCCCATTCGAAAAAGTCTCTTTTCGGCTGATTTGGATTAAATATTTCTTTTGAATAGTTTGGCAACTTCATCATCTCGGTCGTGACAAATGTTCTCAGAGCTTGCTTTGGAGAAGAAATAGATTCACTTCTTTCCAAGGTTTTTCGCCAAAGGCCTTTTAAGTTTGCATTATTATCTAACTCTGTTTCTATATTCTTTAATACATAATCTACAAAAAATTTCTCAGATATTATAGGCTCTATATCCCAAGATGCATATGCTATTCCACCTTTGAGGAGAATCTCAATTAAACAAGCTCTTATAAAAGCTTTTACAGAAATGGTTTTAAGAGCTTTCTCAAAAGGACCGGGGGTGTCAAAGTCTCTATTAAAAGGTGAGTTTTCCGGCTTCATGGACTCTAGGGCTATTTCGGCAGCAGGGTCACCTAGAACTACCTTATCAAATGCTAACACTGAAGCTTCTGATATTCCGAAACGGTTTGATACACATGATTGTTTATAAACTGGCTTTCCAGAGATTCTGTCATCTAAATTTTCTGCATATTCTCCATCAAAAAATCTAGAATTATATAAAGAAAACATAACCTGTTCCATGGATTTTTCTGTAACTTGTTCAAAGTTTTTTTCTGCAAGTTTGAGTAAAACATCTGATTTTTCTGCTTGTGTTAAATTTTTAGCTAGCTTGTCGGACCCAAACTGATCTGCCATCTTGTCAAATAGGAAACTTGCCCAAGCTTCTCTTTTTGTAAAGTTGTTACCGCGATTTGTGGATTCCCCTAGTACCAAGCGATAATTTGTACTATCTTGAGGGATCTCGTCACAATACTTAAATGTAACTTCATCTTCTGGTATTTGATTTAAGAAAAAGTCCCCTTTTACAGTTATATCATACCTGTCAAAATTTCCATCTTTTTCTACCTCTTGCATCGAAACTGACGGAGAATACACTCCCGCTTGAAAATTTAGCTTGAGCTCATTTTGTCGGCCGAAATAGGTTACAAAATTCTGTTCTTCACCTTCATCATCTATTGCATCTTCACTCTGCCACTTAAAAGCTTCCCGAATATAAGGAAGGTGAAGTTCTATGTTGTTATTTGATCTTCTTTGCAATATTTCATTGATCTGGTTACTGAGAAAATTAACACGAGATGCTACTAAGTTATTTAATTTGGGACTGCCAGGCTCTTCTCCTGCATAGTCTTTATAAAATTGTTTTGTTTCACTTATCGCGGTGCGCGACGAAACATAATCTCCAATTGTAGGATATCCGGCTGGCAAGCCGGGTATCGGTGTGGGGTACCCCGCTATATAAATCCAATCTAATATTTCACTAGTAGAAAGAATTGGTAAAATACCGGTGAAGGTGGTGGTTGCATCCGTATCTTCAGTTGCTGGAGTTGGCACGGTCGCAGACGTACGAATAAACCAGCGAAAAGTTGTCGCGAACTCATCATTGTTCTTTGGATCTAACAGAGAATCAATGCGTGTGTTGTAATCCACGGTAGGCGGTGCAGATTCAGATATTTGGCTTAGAAATGTTCTTGTCCGGCTTTTAGACGGATTATTGTATCCTTGCCCGTCAAGAGAGACCGGTTGCACTGTTTCCCAGTTATCTCTATCTTCTGGGTTGTTTTTTTGATTAAGCGGAAGATAATATTGATAAACTCTATCTCCTTCTAGAGGATCTCCGATTGTTTTAGTTTTGTAAAGTACAAACAATAAAGCTACTTCTTCCATCGTAATAGGGGGAGGAGTCGCGGCATCGGCTATCGCCTTGCCGGCGTCGCGGCTCTCTCGTCCGAGTTCGACGATTAGAGAATCTATATAATCTAAAGTAGACTGTGACGTGTCCACAAGGTCATCGTAGAAAATTTTGACATTGTCATGATAAGCTTCATAATCAAGGGTTCCATCCTCGCGATAGTTGAAAGTCACTTGGTCAGCGTGGTCCGGAGGCACCCATCGGCTATCGGATAAATTATACATCCGGCGATTGCCGACATTTAAATTTCCATCTCCGCCGATGGCGCGTGAAGGTGAAGCGTCGACGACAGAAAATCGACCGGTGCCTTGCCATCCCGAATTTTCATTAAGGTCTGGCTGGCCATCACCGTCGCGCCAATACCGGGCGTTCATTGCAACATTCGGTTCTTGGACGAGGCGCTCATCTGTATACTTAGCAACCAATTTCCTTCTCTTTGGGTTCAGCTCGTTCATCATGAGATTGTGTTGAGCATTCGTTGGGTTGAAAACAAGGCCTTGTTGGTTAGCGAACGGTCCACCTGCCAATTCGGTGCGGTTCCATTTGTCATACGTTTCCAAATAGTCTTCCCAAATAGGGGTCACCTCATTTCTATATTCTATTATATCGCGTTTAATCTGCTTCAATCTGCTTATTTTATCAGCAGCAGTTGCTGCGATCTCTCGTAAAGCGGGGATTTCTTGCTGATTTCCATCTATGTATTTTTGAGATACCTTGTCTCTATAATATGTAAAGGATGAAAGTTGATGGAGTGCCGATTCTAATTTCATCACCTCTAATGCGTCGTAGTCTTCATCTCCTGCTCTGGGTGAGTGTGGAGATAAAACTCTCATGGACGGAATAAAAGTACCCAATGTTGTTATATATGAAGACCTAGCCGGCTCAAATATTGTAGACATAGATTTATTCATTTGATTCTTCAAGTACGGAGGATAATCAGAAACAATCGCGGCAGGATTTCCCATCTCAAAAAAGTTTGGAGCTAGAGAATCAATTTCTGATCCAGAAAATGTTTTTAACTGTTCTGCTATATCTTCTCTATTCTTTTTTGCAATCTCGAGTGCGTTATTCAAATCTTCTTCAGATATGTTTGGATCGTCTGATAAAAGCTGATTCCTGACGGCTGCAATCAAATCTTGAGGGTCATCGCAATCTTTAATTCGCATTTGTGGCCTTTCCAAGGCTTCACACAGGTCGGCGGGTAAATACTGATACAACACGCTGAAGAAGTTAAGTACATCTTCCTCTGTTTCCAATGCAAGGTCAAGACCGCGGTTTTGGACTAGTTTGAGCAGGGCCCTCGTAGTTGCTCTATCTAAAGGCTGACCTTTTAATAGACGACAAAGTTCATCTCTGGTCAATATTGAAACTGAATCTTCAAAAAAATCTTTAGCTTGCTCTTTTTGACCTTCTGTTATGCCTGTCAGCAAAAGAGAGTCTGCAAAAGCTTGGTTCCACAAAGGGCCCGCAGACGAACCAGCAGCAACAAACTCTCTCAATTGCTCCTCGCAAAAAGGTATCGTCATTTTATCTATCAGCATTTTGGCGACGGTGCAAAGAAGTCTATTTATAATCTCTCCAAATTTCTCCACAATGAACTTGTATATTTCTCCCATCCAGCCAATGATTGGTATTTTTGGCAATGGAGGCAAATAAAAGGAAGGGAGCTTTATGTCAAATCCAGGAAGTTTTATGCATTTAAGATAGTCGCACAAAAGAGACGCGAAGTCTAACTTATCAAATATTGCTTTATATACGTCTTCCCATTCGCACATCTCACCCATCATCTTTAGTGCAGCGGATTCGTCAAAAAAGTCATTATTGTCATCAAAGGGGTTTGAGCGGGACATGTTATCTGCAGAAGCAGAAACCCAATCATTAAATGGGCTTATAATACTATCATCAGTCCACCTCTCTATAGCCTCAAACGCGGTTTGGCCTTTTTCAGCCTTTGCTTTAAGCCCAGATGTATATTTACCTATATAAGAGATTCCTAGTGTCTTCTTTAGATCAATACCAAGGTCTTTACATGATCCTCTTGAATCCTCAAAGAAAGATTTCGTATAGCTTCCTTCTGGCAAATATCTCGTTGTCATATCATAAACTCTACTTATATAATTGACTGTTCTTGGACGACGTAAATAGGTGTGATTATTTAGCAAGGTGTCGAGGGTGTCGCCTTCGTACTTCTTGATTACTGCTTGTTTAGTTTTAATACTTGCAGCTTCCGTGTCCGATTGGTCTTTGCTATCAAGGTTTCCAGGAACATTTGCGATAATAGATGTCAGAGTTTTTCCTATCTTTGGGCCGATTTTTGATTTTGTCTCTGCTGCTGCAAACTTAAAGGTTATTTCTGTTTCTGGCTTATCCGAAACGTCTTTATCTACTTCTTCTAAAAGAATTTCCAACTCCATAAGAAACTCATTTATGTAATTTGATTCCCTTTTCGCGTCAAAGTTGCTTCCGGGCTCAAATGTGATGACGCCGCCTTTGATTTCTTCGCCGGCATCGCGAAGATCTTCAGACATTATTTTAACTCTAACTCTCAAGTCTTCTAGACTTATTTTGATACTATTTTCCCCTACTCCGGGGATTTCGTTCTCTATACCGGGAGGCAGTCCGCTTTGATTGATTTGACCCTGATCTGAATTTTTTAAGATTGATTCCATCTGATCCATGTCAGTACCTGTAACCCCTATTCCAGACAATAGCGAACCATCCTCTCCAATCAGTTTTGAAAAGACTTTCTCAGTATATGCCATACCCGAAGTCATGCCGCCGCCAAATGGATTGAACGCTTCATTTAGATCAAAAGGGCCTGCTTGACCTAAATCAATTCTGGCGCCGCGGTAGTTGTCAGCATAGTTAAGATTCTTCGCCTCTTCTCTAAATTTCTTTACTATTTCATTTCTCGTCTTTATGGCGTAGGCTTTATATTCTTGATATCTTCTTAACGATTGGCTCGTGTTCTCGTCAGCGCATGGTTCCAAGCCAGATGTTGAAGTTGCGTTACTTGTTGAACTGGCAGTGTCAGAACCAGCCCCTCTGATTACTTCATTTTTTATTGTTTCCAGCTTTCTTTTGTTGATATAAAAAAGTGCTCTATATTTTTGATTTGGTCGGAGTGAGGGTGTGCGATATTCAACAAATTTTATTAAAGGCTCAGTTGTACCAACAGAATCTATCTCTCTCCAGTGTTGCGCATACCCTTGAGATATCATAGCTTCATCTTCTTTGAGTGCTAATACATAAAAAGATTCTTTATTGTACTCTTGTGTTGGCCAATTCAACATCGCCTCGGTGATCTCCGCGTTTGCATTATCATACGCGTTTCTGATTTTGCCCCTAGACCGGGCGGGTGAGGACCATGATCCTAATTCAACCTCCTCGATGAACCCTGTGGATTTATATATCGCTCCGTGAATAGTTTCATCTCGGCCGAGCCAGTTACCCTCATTAAAATCTTCTAGAGCTTTGTCGCGGGCGGTGACATTGAAATCAAATCTTCTTTTTAATTCTGAATATTCATAATATTTTTTAAACTCAATAGCAGCTTCAAAATTGGACCGAGATCTAAACTCGTCAGAATAAGGATAGTATCCGTTGTGATTAGGGGTGGGCGAGGCGCTGTTACCGAAATAATTTATATTGTTGTTTTCTATTTCGTTCGTATTATCTACAAGACGCGCGGAGCGGTTGGTATACCATATAGTTGGTAAGCCGCGGGCGTCAAAAACCTGCTCTAGTGCTTTTTGTTCCAGATCCCTAATCGTGTCTTCTTCCTCGCTTGGCAAATTGTCTGACTTCAGCTGATACTCTGTCTCTAAGAAATATCCTACTCTGTCGTCATCTATATCAAAAGGAGCCGGATCAGTAAAAGGGTCTGGAAAGTACATTCTCTTTAAGTTTTCTATTTTTTCAGCAGATGATTGTGGATTGTCTCCATACTCTTCGTTCGGAGTCAAGACTGGTGAGTTATCTATCACGCTGATAGCCGCTGAATAGAGTAAGCTTGAAGTCTCTGAAGGCACTTTCTTAACATATTCTAACACACCATATTGAAATCTTTGAACTTCCCTGTTTGTTACAAATGGATTGTACTCGCCCCTCATTCTTGTCCAGTTAGTATTGTCTGAAGCATACTGAAGATATTGATTCAATTTATCAACATCGTTATATACAAAGCCTCCTTGCACACACAAACCTGCCGACACCATTTCTTGGTAAGTTTGTGTGAAATTACTATGCAACTGTCTTGCTAATGCAATGTGTATAACATCATATACAGTTTCCTGACCTATTAGAGAAACATGGGCGTATCCGGTGTTCGTAAAAGTTGAGTGAGGTACCCATCCATGAAGTACAGCTAAAGTAGCTTCGCCCATCAGTCCGAGCTCTGAATCAAACAATATAATTGATGATTCTACCATCTTCATAAGAGATTGATCATATTCTTTTGGTATGTTGGAATTTAATATGTCAAATTCAGTGTTAACCGAAGTTTGTCCTATTAAATCTCTAAGTCCGAATTTCTCAATAAGATAGCATATTATTAAAAATTGGTTTTGTATCTGGTAATTAACCAATGCATTGCGAAGGCGAGAATCATATGTTGAAGCTTGCTTTGTGTCCATGCCTAGGCCTGTGCCACAATCAAACCACTTCTGCGAGTCCAAAGCGACTTCTGACTCGCTGTTAGACTCTCCTTGTGGAGCGGAAGGAGCACCGTCGGATGTTTGAACTAGACCTAGTGCTATTTTGATCGCCAATATATCCCTGCCGGTTTCGTTTGGGCGGCGTGGACCGAAGGTAATATTTTTACCATCTTTTGATATTTCTATTCTAAAGGGTTGCTCGAAAGCCATTTTCTGCTCCTATGTCACCGTAACGTTTCTACTATTTATATATTTGAATCCGGACTTTTTTAGATAATTCATTTTCATTGCGGGAATATTGTTATAAACTGCTTGAAATGCACTGATCATATTCTTCACATATCCTATTGTACTGATTGCATTTTGGACTTGAGATATAGGATCCGTAGTCGTCAATCCTGCTGCGGTGGCGTGGATGTGGTTTGCGAGAATTCCGTTTAATGTATTTTGTTCTATTAAGACATTATTTACCATTTCAAATCCATCTTTGACCACATCGAGTAACTCGTTTAAACATTGAGTTAAATTGTCGCCGCGCGGTATGGGCTGCTGTCTTGCCATTCCAAGGCGGACGGCCTCAGTGACTGCAACATAAGATTGTCTTCCGGAATCTTCAATCTGACCAGAGGTCGACATTGAAGTTTGGGTCACACTCTTTGACTTTCCACCCTCCATGTAACTATCATCCCTAAGATTGCCATTTCCCACCATTAAATGTATTTTTGGCACGTCTAAGAAGGAAGCCCCGCAGGAATCCACAGGAGTATCTTTGTCACCGCCGGCATGAATATACACATCGCGACGAGCATGCATTCTTAATCTGTCTGCTTTTATTACAATCCCCGAACTAGCTCCGTTATTCGCATAAAGTCTCTCAGCTTTGCTTAACCTAAAATAATCGTCTACCTTGCACATCTGTGATACATATATTCGCGCTGCGTCCATAACTAGGCCGGTGTGAGACTCTCCGCTCATGAGCGACTCATTCTGGCCAGCTATAGTCTTTGAGACTACAGTAGTGTACAGCGGAGCTTGTTGATTTGGTCCACCGGTGATTTCAACCGGGTAAGGAGCCCCTCTGCCAACTACGATATCAATTGCGCCGGCGTTGTGATAAGATGCATAACCGGATGAAGCCATGGGTGAGGCGCCTTTTCCGCCTGATTCATTTCTTATTTGATTGCTGTCTTGAGGCCACCTGTCTCGGCCGACGACAATTTGAGCGTTAGTATCCGACTTTCCCTTGTTTGAAGATATGCCCTTGGCTGTAAATATACTTTCAATGTCCACTCTTTGAGCATATTTTGGTATTGCTTCGTTAAAAAGCATCTCTCCAGATGCGCTGGGCCCATAAGCAGGGTTTGCTAAATAGTTTTTTCCGGAGTTCTTACTGAATGACATTTGTTTTTTTCCTTATCATGTTTTGTCTACTATTTTTAAAAATTTACCCAAAGATTCACTAGACACACCTTCTTTGCGGAGAGATTTAACTAAACAAATTTCGTTATATATATAGCCGGCGGCTGATGTGGTGCATTCATAAAACCTTGGAAACATCGTTATTTTCTTAAGTTCTTTTTCGCATTTTTGCTGACTTACCTTGAAGCCATCCGTGGGCTCTGAACTTGATTTTATTTCCTCAATGTGTTTTCCTATTATACTAAAATCCGGATAAGGTAACATCCCGCTTATCTCTGGAATGTGCACATAAACTTCCCTCACGAAGCCGCTTTTCTTTTTCTTCTCATTTTTATCAGTTATTTGCCTATAGAATGATACATTGTTTTCATATTTTTTTCTGAACATTTCAAATGGCATTGTTCGCGAATATAGCGCGATTCCTAATAATTCTCCATCATCCACAGCGTCATCTGCGGCGCGATCTTCCTTAATACTATTGAGTCTGGTCTGGATTTCATTTAAAGAGCTTTTATTATATCTATTGTTTATAACATCAGATATAATTCTGCTTTTAGGATCAATGTTATCTTGAATTGTTTGTGGTGTGGTTTTTGACATTATTATGGCGCCCCCTATTCTTCTTTTGTTTCAGGATTGTTAATCAAGTCAAATAGTTCTTGTTTGTCTTCTTCGCTGATTCCCTCTTTTCCCGAATCTTTCTTCTGGAGTAGCGCGGTTAGCTTAACAAGCTGCTCGTTAGATCTTTGTAAGGTCTCTAAGTATTTAGCGGCTATCTGGCCGAACTCTCTATGTCGATCTTCGCCGGTTTTCATATATTCCATCAAATTCATTAACAGTACTTTTGTTGCTGCTCTGTCCTCAACAATGTTGTTAGTTGCGTTTTCTATGTAGTTTTCAACGTCTTGTTTTTGTTTTCCCATATGATTAAATAGATCTATGAACAATTATTACTTGTTCCATTTTGAACGAAAAGTTCTATATTTCTCCCTTAGTTTGTTCAAGTTATTAACAACTTGCTTTGTATTTAAACCGGTAAGTTCCCTCAAATAAAGATACACAGCCTTCTTGTTAAAGATCTCAATATCATCTATATTGTGTAATAGAACTTTAACGGCTTCTAAAACAAGCTTCTCATTCTGTTTTAAATTTCCAGTATCCCACTTGTCTACTTGCTTGAGCAAACACAGCCAAAATTCAGCTTCTTCTCTTTTTTCTACATAGCTTTCTTCATCTGAGCTGGCGCCGAGTACATCTGCTGAACCTCGTTCAATAATGTTTTCATAGGAGATTTCTTTTCTTAGCTTCTTTGAATTCTTTTTTACCTTATGTATAAACCAGTTCTTTGTAACTACCGAAAAATAAGAAAAAGCTTTTGATCCTTTGTTTGGGTCGTATTTGTCCAATATAGTCGTTAGCCATATTTTGCAATCATCACTCAAAGACTCTATATTCGGCAAAGTATTGAACTTGTATGTAAATATTATTTTATTAACCATTTCATTAAACGCCGGTTGAATCAACGAAATATAAAGGCTTGATTTCTCCTTTATGCAAGAAGACAAAGCATAAGTAACAATTGCCTCTTCATGAACTTTTGTAAAATAATCGTTCTTCTTCCTGGTTCTCCTCCTTCCTCTGGGGCGGCCGCGAGTGGGTGTCATTTTATTCATCTTTTTCATCCCCTGGTAAGGGGACGAACTCTTCCCCTTCTTCGTCTGACGTTAGGATAAGATCTATCTCTTCTAGCTTCTCGCTCAATTCACTGGAGTGCTTCATTAATGATGCCAATGTTTCATCACCGTAAAACATTTCAAGCTCATGAATACTCTTTACGTGAATAGAGAAGTCTTTTATCAAAACCGATATATTTGACATATCTTCGTTCATAGTGACCACTGACTTCAGTAGCCACCTGGTGTACAACAAGAACAACATATTAAACAATGAACTTATTAAAAATAAAATAAGCCACATTACAACACCTCTTTCTTTAGGTTTTTCTTCTCCGCCTTGATTAAGGACTTTGTCTCTTCAATATAGTCATCTACTATTTTTCCCACTCTAGGTGATGCGGGTGATACTCTTGTTGTATTCAATGACGGTACCTTAAATACATTTTTACTTTTGCAAGATAAACATGCTTGGTCTTCGAACACCATAGAGTGACGTACTTCAAATTCATGAGAACAGTCTTTGCAATTGTAACAGTATATTGGCATTAATCGGAGCCCGTAGTATTCACGGTTTCATTAGCATCAGGTGTAAACACATCGTTCCCAATCTTGAAGTTCGGAGGGTTTTGTACTAAAAGTTCCTCAGAATCATTTCGCTCAAAAACAAAACCTTGTAAGGTCGGGACTATGTCTGTCTGTTCTAATAGGGACTTTTGCAAGGCCATCATGATGGCTCCCATTGCTTGGTTTGATAATTTCATTTTATTCTCCTTTAAAAAATCTATCTGAATTTATATTCTTATCATCAATAAATAAATCGTAGATTGGCTTTCCGAATTGCAGATCGTGGTATTTTACTCCCCACTTTTTGAACTGTGATTCAGTGATCTCTCGCCAATCAATACCGGAACCGGTTCCTCTCGCGGTCCAGTAAATTATTCTATCTCCATTATCGTACATTTTGTTAATTTTTTTAATGTTTTTTTCTAATGGAGCAGCTTTTGTATAATCTCTGTCATCAGGACTAATACAAATTGTCTCATCAATATCCACATAAATAATCATTTATTTTCCCATAAGTTTTCAAATTGTTCTAAAAATATACTATACAATTTTGAACTTTCCATCATCATATAATTTTCTTCATGCCTTTTCAAGGAGGCATTAAAAAAATTACAAGAACCATTCATCACATTCTTATAATCACTTAATATCACCTTATAGTGAAACAGCTCTCCAGAGTAAATTTTAATTTTATCGCCTAGGCCGTGGTCTGTAAAGTATGGAACAACCTCTATCTCCTCTTTAGAAACGTCTATTCGCTTTTTCTCTAGACTTCTAGCATCTAATATCATTTTTACATCTACCCCCCTGTTATAAGCCCTGACAACCGCTTTTGCAAACGGCTCCCAAGTGAACCAAAAGGCCATGATTCTTAACTGTTGCTTGCTTTTATCTATATTTTTGATAATAAAATTTTCTATATTCTCTTGTGGGCTAAATACCACTTGCTTAACTTTTACGTTGTTTATCAAAATACCTATCCATCAATAATATATCTTTTTTATCTTTTGGTCTGCTTTGTTTTTCTTTTCTTTTGTACAATATGTCTAAAGCAATAACTTTAAAACCATCAAAGATAAAATGATTGTTTGAATTTTCTATAATTTCTTGATCTGTAAGTGTTTCATCAAAAAAAGACCAGTTATCCTTAACTAACTCTATTTTATCATAATAATTGCTGCTTTTTAATGCTGTTAATATTTGCTGACGGACTGCTTTTATACAAATAATATCTATATCACTGTTTTCCCGAAGGTTATAAGCAGCAAGAGCTGAAGATCCTACCAAGCACACGTCTTCAATATTGCAAGCAGAGTTCTCAATAAAAAAAACCCTTAATGTATCTATAAATTTAATCTGCATGACTGGTGTGGTTGTTAAAAACTCTCATGATATGCTCTGAGTGTTCGAAGTTGTCCCCTGCGTGTATTATATTATCATAATAGTAATTTACTATCTTTTCTTTATATTCTTCTCTTATTTGTTTTTTTATATCTTCAATCTCAACACATATATCTACTTTCGGATTTTTGTTCTTTTTTCTAAAAGTTGGGTTCCATATATGAGCCCTAATTATTGTTAGTTTTGTTGCATTTGGCATATTTTCTAACTTTTTAGCAATTCTATTTTCTTCTATATCATCAATCTCATAAATAGAGGAAACTATTTTGTTGTATTCTAGTGTGCTGGTTTGTATTTTGCTTCTTGAAAGCACCTCTGTTTTTTGTCTAATTTTATTTAATATTTCTTCGTGAAAGATCTTTGAAGAATCCCACAGTGTAAATACAAAATAATGACCTACATTATTCATTATTTCTAGTTTTTTTGTATCAATAAAATTTAGTTCCTCTTCTGTGAAACCGTTATTTTCAAACCACTCCCTACCGTACATAAAGTAACTTTTTACTGCTGTATTCTTGTTTACCAGTTCTGTTCTCCATTCTGTAACGATTTTACTTGGAGGCTTTTTAATGTTATAAAATAAACAACAAGCTGCCCGGTGAGAAGAGTTTATAAGATGACCATGTTCATTTACAACCAGAGGGTACTGTTCGAGATAGCCCTTACTTTGGAAACTATTTGATAGTTTTACAAATTCATTTACGAAGGTATCTCCGCTAGTATGCAGAATTGTTCCGCATCTTTTGTATTGCATCTTTTCATATAGAGCTTTCCTCTCATGAAATATTTCTGGCTTGGATAAGCTCTCTAAAAAGGCATACCTAACAACTAGGTCTAGTCTACTAAACTTTTGTTTATAAATCTGAGTACTCAATAGCTTGATCAGGTTTTCATTCATGACGGACTAAATATCTTCGAACTCGTTATTTCAGTCGACTGATTGTTAGGGTGTCCTTCGCCGAGGTTTGTAAACGCTATCTCTCCATATTTTGACAGTGTAGATACAGTATAATCCCAAAGTTCTACGTAATTTCTTTTATAAATTCCAAAATTTGCAGATGTTTGATTATATTTTTTTCCCTTTTGGAAGGCATGGTTATGCAAATCTCCTTTTTTTGTATCTCTCCTCATACCATCCATACCTATCACGTCTATTTGTTTTGGTTTCATAGACGAAGCCAAAACCATGAGTCGTGGAGATGTACCTATCTTGCTTCTATATCTTGCACATATTAGGCCTACGCGGTTTGGGTATCTACTTTTTAAATAGTTAAAATTTTGCACGTCTCTACTCATAGAGCCATCATCTACTACTTCAAATAAAAACTTTGTATTTGACTTCTCTATGTATGTGTGAAATTCTTTATTGTCACTCAAAACATTAACTTCACGTCCAAGAATTGCGTACTCTATTTTAGGTATTATCTCATCACTTAATAAATCTGACTTAAAAAAATGATTGCAAGTAACAATTGAATCATATTTCGAAAAGTTAACTTTATCAAAAAATTCTCTTGATGACGGACCTCCAGAAAAAACTAAAACTCTCTCTTTCTCCTTCAAGACAAAATCGTAGAAACATTCCCCCCTCATATGACTATCGATAGACTGATGAAGTGGTTGCGTTTGAAAGTATTTCTTTGTTTTTGAAAAAAGCTTAAATTTACAGTAATCAGTTTCAAAAAGAGAATTTTTTGTTATAAAAGAAGATAATGTTGTAGTTGAATTAATCCAGTTCAAGTCAGAGCCAAACAAAATATTTTCCTCTCTGTCAAACCAAACATTATACTTTGGAACCATACCACCTATTGAAGATATATATCTATCCCACAAAGTTCTAAATTCTGAATTTAGAAAACTAGAACAAACAATATCTTCATCTGCATGATATATTAACTCGCAATTGGACCATGTGGTGTTAATTGGTATTTTTATTTTATTCACAATCTCTAATCTAACTTATATAATTTTTCACATAGTTCAAATTGCCATGGATAATCAATATCTAAGCATTCCCTCTCGCTTACCGGAAATAAATTAATTTCAGAATTGTTGAAATCTCCCATCCAAATTCCATCTTTTATCGTATCCAGTCGACTGGCGTATAGACAGTGGGCTGCTTCAAAAGTTTTTGACACTGTCTTTGTATTCATTACATCTTCTGCTAGTGGGGTTAGCAGTTTACCATCATTGTTCCAAAAATAGTTTTTCTTTTCCATTACTGCAAACATTCCTGTTTTTGTAGAATTTAAGTACCCGTCAACAAAACTATCGATAGTAGAAGGCTCTAAAAAAGGAACACATGCATTTATCAATACAACGTACTTAAAATCTAGCTTGTTGTGCCACTCATACATAAGACTCATTGGAGTTCCTTCTGAACTTGCGGATTCTTGAGATCTGTAGAAAATGTTGACCCCGTGCTTTTTGCCAATATCTATCAATTCCTGCTCGTGTACTGATAGATAAAAGTTGCTTTTTGGAAAAGAACTGCATCTCTTAATTTTTTCTAGAAAAATGTCTGTCAAAGTTGTGCCTGCAAAATTCTTTATCATCTTTTTAGGAATTCTTTGGGAACTTAGGCGCGCCTGTATCACTACTGCAACTTCTTCAATTTTTTTCATTAATTTCCTCTGAGCTTTTTTCGTGAAGGTAGTTCTCCTGGTGTGACTTTCTTGACACCATCACCATGTGCTAGTTCTAATTCTCTGACTCCAGAAACCAACTTAATTAAACCCTGGGGTTCAACTGAGGACAAATGATCTGATCCCCACATGGTTCTGTCTAGGGTAATATGTCTTTCCAAAATGGTAGCTCCGAGGTAGACTGCTGCTACCGTCGTACCTAGCCTAAACTCGTGACCACTGTATCCCACTTCGCAATTGTAGGTATCTTTAAGAGTCTTAATACAACTCAAGTTCAAATCTTCTAATGGTGCAGGATAAGCAGAATTGCAATGCAATAACGCGAAGTCAGCTTGTTCAGATAACATCCATACAACTGCCTGGTTAACTTCCTCCATTGTGCTCATTCCGGTTGATAAAATGATCTTCTTTCCTGTTTGAGCTGATTTTTCAATCAACTCTCTGTTTGTCAGCATGGCTGAAGGGATTTTAATAAAAGGTATGTCATATTGGTCTAAGAAGTTTAAACTGTCTAAGTCCCATGGACTGGCAGACCACTCAATTCCTCTTTCCTTGCAATACCTGTCAATTTCATCATACTCTTCTTTTTCAAATTCTACTTTATGTTTATAGTCCAAGTATGACATGGTTCCCCACGGCGTCTCTCTCGTTACACTTTTTTGGTGTTCCGGGACGCAAACGTCTGGATTTCTTTTTTGAAACTTTACGGCATCGCATCCGGCTACGGCGGCGACGTCTATTAACCTCTTTGCTATTTCCATTGATCCGTTGTGGTTGATGCCGATCTCTGCTATAATATATGTTTTTTTCATTTTAACTCCAGTTTTACTCTCGGGATTTTAGGAGATAAGGAACTTTGTTCCGAAACTAAAGAAAGAGATATACCGTTATTGGTGCACCAATTAAAGAAAGTTTCTGAAAAGTTTCTTGTCTCTTTTATTTCCCAGTCTAATATGTCTCCCCTGTTTATTAGTTTATCAGTTGATCCATAAAAATGTTTATAATTATTTTCTGTCACCTTGTTCATCGTAAGGTCCCAGCCAAGCACAGTCACTGACTTTACCCCGAGGTGAATAGCCATAAACAGCACTGTTTCATACATAATACCAGGACCACAAGGTCTTGTCAAGTTGTTTTTAATCAAATATTCGTCAATCTCTCCAGTACGAACTAAGAATTCATTGTTGATCTCTGTTCTTACGGGTATCTTGAAGAAAATATCACTTGATTGAGTTATCGACCATCGATGGTATTGATCATAGTTGCTACTAGCTACCGTGATTGTGTCTTTTGAGTTCTTATAGTGGATGCTGGTTGCAGTATTTCTTCTGGGTAAATTACTACAATTGAAGAAATGAAAATCTGATACTTCTCCATACAGATCTTGAGACTGCTTAATGGTAAACGTGAGCTTATCCTTTAAGAAATTCTTTAAAGTTTCAGGATTATGCTCGTTCAAACTTGGACCACAATTTAAAATATAACAATCTTTTCCATGATATTTATCTTTCAGAATCTTCATTTGTTCTTCTAAGCTTTTATTTTGAATTTGTTTTTTTAAGGATGAGATTAAGGTGTCGCTTTTTTGTTTTTGTGGTGATTGCAATACTGAAACAATTTTAGATCCTATATCTTTTCTAGAAAAGTCACAGTCTTGTATTTTTCTCTTATTCTTGTCTCCATGAGCCTTCAAGGAGCCCATAGACCAGTCTTCGTAAGCTGCTCTTAAGCCTTTCCGAGTGCTGTCTACAGTAGGGATAAACCACAGGCCGTCAGAGTCATAAGGAGGATTATCAAAGACAGTGTCCCAGACGCCATCTATAAAATATTTATTGTCCGTATCTAAAAAGTCAATATGACCTCCGAAGCGAGGACATAGAACTGGTTTCGAATGCATTGCTGCCTCTGAACAAGGCAAAGAAAAACCCTCACCCAAAGAGGTTAAGCAAAAAATATCACAACACTCATAAAGATATTTAATCTTAGGGCTTGAAATATAATCAATTATCACTGCAATATTCGGCTTTTTTCCCTGATGTGTTCTGACTGAATCTTTAATAAAAGAAAAATGATTTATAAACTCTTCTTTTTTCATACCGGATGGCAAGCTTATTTTCAACACTAAAAGCACGTCTTGTTGGTGCTGGAATTCCAGTAAATAAGATCTGATCAGGCACTGAAAGTTTTTGCGATTTGTCCATTCTGACATTGAAAAAATTACAAAACGGCCTGAAAGATCTGGTAGGGCGACTGGTGTTGATATTAGATCATTTTCTTCTATTAAGTGAGGTATTCTTACAGAATTGAAGCTTTTTTTAAAAACTTCAGAATTCCACTCACTAGGTGCGATGATCGTGTCTGTATCATAATTCTTTATCATTTCTTCATATTCTTGAGGTAACTTGTCTGTTTCCCATGCCAAGATATGATAATTTCTTGTAGCACCTAGAATAATCTTCTCCAAACTACATTGGAGATTTTTGTGAAAGAATCCGGCGCCGGGTTGATTAGATATAGCTGGAGTTACTGAAGTCATATGCCATATACACAGGTACTCAGTTTCTAGGAACCGCTCTAGGTCGCTTTGGTCAGATATGTGATGTTCATCAATTAAATCTAAAGTGTCTCTTGGGACACTACTTTCATAAACCCTCTTATCTAAAAATCTGGCATTTAGCGAGGTGCTTAATATTTTAAAATTAATTTCTTTATTTTCTGAAAGGACACTTACAATGCTTTTAAGGTAACCAATCGCAGCGTGGCTATAACCACACGTTTCATGGAACTGTGCTATGTATATTACGTTCACTACATCACCAGCACTTCTTCTTTTTTATCTTCTGCTTCTCTGGTAAAGATGGCGTCTTGCATCATCTTGAAAACTTTTTTCTTTGAAAATGTTTTTAATATTTCATTTTTCAGTGTTTGAGCGCGAGATAGATAAAAATTATAGTTGTCGTGCATGTTTCTTATTTGTTCCTTGTAAGACTTCTCTCTTGGGTGCGCCCACTCGGCGCCTTCGATAAGTATATCTTTCCATACGACTTCTCTTCCTATCGCTCTTAGGTCATATTCTACAGGTGCGAACATTTTTTTAGTTTTTGTTTTCTTCTTTTCTCTTACTTCCGCTGTTAGAAAATCCAAATGTCCGGACCAATCGGTCGCTATGACTGGTAGACCGCAGTATGCAGCTTCAAAGATGGGTAAACCATAACCTTCTCCGTGTGTAGTTGTAACATAAGCATGTATGTCTTCTCTGACGTAAAGAGAATGCAATTCTCTTTCAGATAAGTCTCCGTGCAAGAGGTATACTTTACACTTCCTGGGTCCTTTATGTTTTGAGATTAAATCCTTTAAAACATCCTTCGTGTATTTTCGGTCCATAATAGACCCTGAAGAAGAGGAAGTTTTAATTAATAAGCCTACATCTTCTTCCCGGAACTCCTCCAAGAACCAACTTATCATATTGTGTATATTTTTTCGATGCCCCAAGAGAGCAACAGAAAGAAAGTTAAACTTAGTATCCAACTTGAAGTCTAAATGAGATGGTGACATCTCTTTAACTGGATACGGTACCACTGATACGGGGCAAGCGCATTCTATAATTTCTTCAGTTCCTATTTTCTTGTTAATGACCTCATAAGCAGTTCTTGTAAAAGAAAATTTGGAATGTTCTGATGGTACTATCAACTTGTCTATTTGTTCATTTGTCTTCATAATCCAGTCAGCTGAAACTCTATCTGTCTCTATGCCCGCTGTGACGCAGATAGAGTATGGAGCTTTTTTCTCAAACTCGTTTGGAATTCCAACATGAATGTGAATATCAAACTCAAATGGCTGGTCGGTTCTGAATTGCTCTTTTACATGATAAAAGTCATTAATTGACCTCTCTATCTTTTCTCTCTCTTTGCCAAAAGAAGTTAACCAACTCGTCTGTCCCCAATTTAAGGGATTGGTGTAAATATGCACTCCTCGGTCTGCTAGTGCGCGGAACACTAGCCGAGAGTGCTCTCCGTATCCCGATTGAGTCAGTATAGGTGCCTCTAAAAGTACCTTCATTTAATCTCCTCCAAACTCCATCTGTTATGATTTTTTCTGCTTTCCCACGAACCAAATTGTTCTTCAACATCTTTAAACAATTTATACCACATATCAGAATATTGAGATAGTCCGTAATTATTCAAGACATGATTTCTACCAAGTCTTCCTAATTCCTGTCTTTCCTGTTCTGACATATTATAAATTTTCAACATGGCTGATATGAAATCATCCTTACTAATTCTGTCTTCATGTATCCAAGGTACATCTTGAGATCCTATAATTGCTTTGGATGAAGGTTCAATTCCTATTCCAAACCAAGACTCACCATCGGTAACCTGCTCTTGTAGGCCGCCGGTCATATTAACGATTATTGGTGTTTCACAAGCTAAAGATTCTAAAGTTGCAAGACCAAAGCCTTCGGCATCTGATATGTTAATTGTGCAGTCTGTTGCTGCATATATTTGCGCAAGATCTTGAGGTGGCATTTTTTGTGTTGATAAAGCAACCTGCCCGTCTACAAGACCTATTTCTTCAATTATAGCTATGAGGTCTTGGCCGTTGTTGTCTTTTGGCTCTGTATGTAAAATCAAACACGCTTTGTCATGACCTACAATATCTAAAAACTCTTTAAACCAAAATAGTAAAGATCCAGGTTGCTTTCTTCTTGCGTTGCGATTGTTCCAAAAAAATATCATTTTGTCAGGATTGTTGTCCGTCATGGAACTTCTTACATTAAATTTTTCCTCTATGTTCTCAGATTTCTTAAAAACTTCAGTATCAACAGTATGTGGAATTCGTACACATTTAACGTCGGGCGATACGGTTCTTACAATATCATCTGTGACTTTACTTATAGTGCATATAACATCATTAGAATCATAAAATGTTTTATTAAATTTAGGATAAGGATAGTTGTCCCATACATGATAATAAACCATTGGCACATTTGCCCTTATTTCATGTTCAATAGCCCACAACCATACGAAGAAACGTGGGTCAGTCATAAACCAAAGTACATCTGGCTTATAATCTCTCAATATAGCTCTAATAGTGCCAGGGTCACCATAACCGTCCACGGGTTTAATAATTAAATCATCCCCCCAAGGCTCTACTTTTTGAATGCTGTAGTCATGGTGTTTTATTGCGCCGGCTAGACAATAAAAGCTGAACTCTCCTGTTGATAACATTGACTCTATCATATATTTAGTCTGAGTGCCCACTCCAGACGGGGCCAGGGGCGAGTCTGCGATTACTAATATTTTCTTTTTTTCTTTTATCATGTACAATGCTCTGTGTTATGGAATTTACAATACTTACAGTTAAGTCTGTTTTTAATGTAGTTTTTATTCTCCATATTTATAACAGCATTTTGTAAAACTTTTAACGAATTTTCTATTTTTCTTGGACCGGAAGTTATTTGAAGTACCTCAACATTTTCTTTTTTTGCTGTTCTTTTAAGTAAGACGAAATACGTTTCAATATCTTTTAATTCTAAATTATGCTTCTTTGAAAAATAGTTTTTATAATAAGTTAATTGATAATTTGTCATTGGATCTGACTTCTTACTTCTGTTCCATCCCCAGGAACAGGTCTTCCAATCAATGATATGGTATTTGTTATCTGGCGTCTTTATTACCATATCTATGAAACCTTTGAACTTCTTTCCAAAAGATTCTATATCTGACATATCTTCCAACAACTGTTCTTCAACCGACACCACTTCAAACTTTCCAAAATGTTCTGCAACTGCAGGTATAACCTGTTCACAGATTGGGACTGCTTGGCTCCTCATTTCAGAGATTAATTTCTTGTCCAATATATGGCCATCTTGTTTTATTTTTGACAACTCTTCTAGGAAACTTTTCTCAAATATATCTGATGCGTTTAAGTCGTTGTTAGGTATTACCTTTTCGCAGACTGCGTGTATCGCAGTCCCGAAGGCGGTGAATTCATTACCGGAGAAGTGTGGCAATTTATCTACATAGATAAGTTTGTGTCGATACGGGCACTCTTTCCAGTTTTTTAGTTCTGAAAAAGAAATTCTTTTTATTTGTTCTTGCATGTTTTTTTCTTGTTTATTTTGTTTTCTTAGTAGGATTGCTTGTTCGGGAGGCTCTTCTGTTTCTCGTTGTTGTCTTCTTGGGCACTTGCACTTTTGGCGTAACCTTTTCTGAAGTGTCTTTGTTGGCGGTGGCGCTGTCATCTTTGTGGCTCGTCATTTCATATACCCAGGTGGCCTCTGATGTTAGCCGAGGGCCAGAGTAGTTTGATACTCGGGATTGCGGCTGGGATACTAAGGATACTTTTCCTTTATACTCCTCTGGAATAAGTTCTTCCACATTTCTTCTATATACCTTCTTTTCTTCAAAAGAATATTTTCTAATCTCTTGAGTTGACACCTTTATTTCAAATCCTTTTTCCGTCTTCGTTATCTCTTCTTTAAACATCCTATTTCTCCTCTTCTATTGATATTAAATTTATTAGTTTTTCAAATAAACTTGGACTGTTTCTTCTCATCACTTGATAAGACTCTTGGTTTAAAAATATATTTTCAAAACCGATTGCAAAATATTCTCTAAGTGAGGTCGCTGCGTATGGTGATAAAAACAATCCTGGTGTGGATGCAGCTATTTTTTTATAACCTACTTTTTTATATAAGAACATATCGAACTCCTCATCATACCTTGTCTGTTTGTATAAGTCAAGAGAAATCTGATAGCCCATGCTATCGATAGCTTTTTTGAGCTTTAGGCGTTTGTTTATGAACTCTCTCCTGACGGATCCGTCGGAGTATATCATATCAGAATATTCCACCTCTACTGAATGTGCTATCTCGTGTATGATGTCATCTAGCAGATCTGCGTCTGATTCTTGAAGGTTTGTTAAATAAATAATCTTATCTTTATACAAAGCATCCAAATCTCTGTCATTTAACTCTTTAAACTGTCCTATCTTTATCTTTCTTATAGATTTAAATAAGATACGAGGAACTATAGTTAAAGCTTGCTTCACTATAGACTTGACGTCTATATCTTCCGATAAAGGGTCTTGAATTGTTATCTCTATTCCACTGACTGTAAAATAGTTCTCTTTATTTTTTTGTGTCTGTATGTATTTCTTCATTCTTATTTACAAAATTTAAATCATTCAATGCTTGCGTGTATCCGTTTACCCAGTTTTCTTCAGCTAGTACCAGTAAAAATTCAGGGAACTGGTCTGCGAAAACATTAATGATGTTCTCAACGGTAATATTTTCGTTTTCTGGGTTTATGGTGTTTCCTACATAATTTACAATTATTTCTTTCAGTTCTGAATGTTCTGGTGTGATTGTTTTTAATAAGTCTTTACTTTTCATAGTTTCGTTGCCGCTATAGTTGCCACTTTGGATCTTTCACCTTTCAACAGCGTTACGTGCCCCGTTATGTTTTCGTCTTTAAGACGTTCCACAACATATGATAATCCATTGTTTGTAGCGTCGATATATACATTATCTATTTGTTCAATATCACCTGTTAATACTATTTTAGTACCTTCTCCGACTCTTGTCAAGACTGTTTTTATTTCATGTTGTGTCATGTTTTGAACTTCGTCTATCACGATAAACGCGTTTGATATTGAGCGGCCTCGGATGAAGGTCATTGCTTCTACCTCTATTTGTCCTTTTTCCATGTACAATTCGAGTGTTGCCTTATCATCTCCCATGAGAAATTGTAGGTTATCTTGTATTGGGGCTAGCCATGGCAACATTTTGTCTTCCATGGTACCCGGAAGGAATCCAATGTCTTTACCGACAGGTTCGACCGGTTTCGTAACCACTATTTTTCTATAACTTGATTCAGAAGAGAATGTTTGCTCTAAGCCGGCTGCGAGAGCCAGCAACGTCTTCCCAGAGCCAGCTTTACCCACAAGTGATACTACCGGCACCATTGGGTCCATTAAGAGCTCCATAGCGAATTGCTGCTCTTTATTTCTTGCAACTGTATTCCAGATTTTCTTAGTCGCGTTGAGTATCTTTTTCAGTGGAGTATTGTAATTTATAAATCTAGCTAGAGCTGTCTTCTTTTCATTGCTATTTGAAATTAGCATTACAAATTGGTTTGGATATAACTGATGGGTACTCTGATCCATCCAGATATCCTCACCATTATAGAATTTGTCTATGTCCTGTTCGTCAACTAGTATTTCAGCGCGTCCTGTAAAAAGACCCTCTGAACTTTCCAGGACCTGCTCTGCTTGATAGTCTTCAGTTAACAGACCTAGAGCATCGCATTTGACTCTCATATTGATATCACGGGAGACGACCACTACTTTTCTACTCTTTGGTGCCAAGTCCTGTTCGGACAGGGCTGTTGCAATGATTTGATTGTCTGGATCTTCCAAATCTAAGTCGTCTGGTAGGCATAAGGGGTTATAAGATGATACTTTAGCGAGGCCTAGGCCCTTGTCTATCCGAACCCCTTTCGATAAACTGCCTTTATCCCTTAACTGATCTAATTTTCTTATTGTTGAGCGTGCCTGTGATCCCACAGAGTCTTGTCTTTTCTTGTGCTTGTCTATCTCTTCAAGTACCTTTAGAGGAATAACAATATCATTATTGAGAAACGAATTTATACAATTTGAATCTGTCAAATAAACACTAGTGTCTAAAACGTAAGTTTTCTTTGCCAAAATATAATCCTTTTTATTTTATACAGTATAACACTATTAAATAGAATTTTTATGATTTTTTATTACTAAATGAGGCGCTTTTTGATACAAAAACACTTCTGTCTTGTCTTGATGAGGGCTTTTTTGTTCAATTGAAGATATATTTTTAAAATATTGATCTTCTTGTTTTGTGGTGACTTCAGATGCAAAATTACCCACAAACACGGAACATATTATATATAACATTTGGATTCTCCTATAAAGTTTTTTTATTTCCACTATATTTATATTATAATGCTAGAAAAATTCAAAATTTTATTAAGTATTTCATTTTTTATTATATTCTGCAGTTGTAGTACAATTCAGGCGCACTCCATTAAAGACCCTCCTACGCGGGATTTTGTTAAGATACTGCACAGAATTGATATTGTATCATGTGCAGACCCTAAAGATGCTAAGTGTCCAATTGGCGCGCGATTTAGTTCAGGAAGTGGGCTGAACATCTCCATGATTCCAGGTCTTGCCACAGTATTAACCGCTGGTCATGTGTGCGACGTAGGTCCAACTGAAAAAATAAAAGAATACCATCAGACTGTCGAAGTAATGGACTACGAATCCAATGTGCATCAGGCTTATCCTATTTTAATTTCCCACAATGATCAAAAGGGGGCGCCTGATGCGTGCTTGTTATTTGTCCCTACATTGACAACAAAAGGGGCTCACATAAGTTACGTTGCTCCAAGAATAGGAGAAGATTTATATTATATTGGGGCGCCCATGGGCATATATCATCCACCAAACCCATTGATATTTAAAGGTGTTTTCAGTGGGGATATTAATGGATCTACCAGTCAAATCACAGCGCCGGCGATTGGGGGCAGTTCAGGATCAGCTGTCCTGAATATGGACAACAAAGTTGTAGGTATAGTATGGGGAACAAACTTGCATTTTCACAATTCAAGTGTGATGAGTAATTATGTTTCTTTTCGCAAGTTTTTAGAAGAAGCTAGGCAAAGGCTTTTAATTTTAAGTATTAAAAAGTTTTAATGATATTCTATATAAATTTTATATCTCATAGAAATACTATCGATGCCTGCTCCAGGAGGCGGAGTGGAAGGGCTGAACATAATATTTTTAACTCTTTTGTCTTTTGCCACCTTCTCTAAAAAATCTAACGATATAAGTTTAACCGTAAACCTATAAACGTTTTGCCTATTTCCTAGTTTTTTATATTCCTTGTGATTTCTAAAGTCTATAATGTCATAGTACTCTTTGGTGTACTCACTGATCAAAAGTTCCGACTCTTTCTCAGTTTTAACTTTTTCCTCGTCTTTCAAAGAAGGTGCAAGTCCCAATGTTTCAAATATACTCATTTAAATAATCTCGTCTATCAATCCAAACTGCAAACATTTTTCTGCTTCCCACCAAAGATCGTGTTTCAATATTTTATCCATCTCTCTCTTTGGGATCTTTGTATGCTGATTATAAATATTCTTTATTTTATCCATAAGCATTTTTGAGTTTTCAAAATCATCTTCCATTTCTTGGAATTTGCCCCACATGGCGCCTGAGAGTTGATGTACTAGCATACATGCATTTCTATGCATTTGACGGTGTGCACCAACGCACGACATTAAGGTAGCGGCAGAGGCGGCGCAGCCATCTATAATCGTATGTACTGGAACTTTTGAATTTTTGATATAATCCAGCGCTGCCAACCCTGCGAACACAGAACCCCCATAGCTGTTGATGTGCAGCTTGATTGGAGGAGGATCGTAATCTAAAGGCACAGTCTTTGATAGCATACTAACATTCATATTGAAAAGAAACTTGTTCAATTTTAGTATTTTAGGTCGAGTCACCGCGGAATAAAAATATATCCTGTTGTGACTAGAATCCACTATGTTAAAGTCTGTTGATATGTGAGCTTTAGTTTCAGACGCGTATTCGTGAACAGATGTCTGTTCGTTTTCTTCTTCTTTTGAGTTACCCCAAAAATAATCTTTCATTTTTTAGATTGCTCCAAGACAATAGCTCGGAGCTCTTTAAGCTCTTTCGCTGCCTCCATACAAACCTTTCGCAATCTTCGGCCTGCGCTAGCGTTGCCTGTTTCTGCCTTTTGAGCTTCTTCGCGCGATGCCTCGAGTGTACTTATTATTTCTTCTAATTTTTCTATGATCATGTTATTTCTCCTTTTTTGAAATTTGTGGGCCCACCTGGACTTGAACCAGGAACCGACAGTTTATGAGACTGTTGCTCTAACCAATTGAGCTATGGGCCCTTATATATACATTTATATCACAACTACAAGTAAGTTTCAATTAGTTTTTTTCGGATGACTGTACGGATACCCGGATTTACCTTTAAAATGCCGGGCATCAAATTGTGTCTTATATGGTTTCTTATATACTCAGTTCTTATATTCGTCGGATCTTCGACCCATTTAACACCCTTTCGCGTTGCATATTCTTTCAAGATCTTTTTTGGTGTCATGAGGAATGGGCGGCAGATATTCTCTTCTCTTTTGTATGGGATTAATTTGCAATTCCCGTGCATAGCAGACATTACCCACGTCTCCACTGCGTCGTCTAAGTGATGACAAGTTATTAAAAAATTAGTGTCAATCCTGTCAAAAAATGCATATCTTTCATCTCTCCAAAACTCTTCCATTGATCTCTTCCCCTTTTGACCTCGCATCTTACCTATAAAAAGATCTAGTTTTTTGTCATTGGAATAATTTTCAACAAATTCTTGGGCTCGCTGTGAGTGTACAGTATCGTGATTAAAATATGCTAACCTAACCTTTCTTCTCCCTTGTAAAAGAAAATGAACTATGGCCATGCTGTCAACGCCGGCCGAACAAGCGACTACAACATTGGATGGTATTTTTCCTATGATTCTAATCATAATAGCATTATAAAATAATTTTATAATTTTGTCAAGTAATTTATTATTTTCTTATAAATAAAGCATATTCACCTGGTTTGAAAAATGCTTTCTTTTCTCGAATTCCATCAAGGGCCCATTTGGGGATCCACCTAATTGGAGCTTCTGTTATTTTTTTGTATTTTTTAGAATTATTTTCAATAGGTAGAGATTCTGGATTTGACTTGTCTATTATATTATTCTCTTTATCCCATTTGTATAATTTTTGTTCTATAAAATCAAACGGATAAACGTTTGAAGCTTTTTTTAGATTTAACTTTCTAGTGATTGGGCTTTCTTTTGGCATGCCTGATGGGTGTATAAAAAGGTAAGCATTTTTATTGTCATTTATTATTTTTTCTTTGTTGTTGTATGCATAGATTGCGATAGAGAGAATTTTATCTATTCGGTTGGACATCCAGTTGTTTTTCTTTCTATAATCTCTCATAGAACTGAATTTACTAAGCATGTCTTTTTTTTGTTTTGCTGACAAGGTATTATCGCTCGCATTCTCTACAATACTTTTGTATACATCCTCTCTTAATATATCTTCATATAATTGAATCCATCCAGTTTTCTTGTCGGATCCTTTAAATTTTTCAATATAACCTTTTGATGGGTTCCATGCATTACCCTTGGTTTTTCCGCCGATTTTATGCCCAGGGCCAGAGACCACCTTTATCATTTCCGATGGATATGTTTTGGTCATGCCTAGTCTTTGAAAAGCTACCGACGCTACCCCAACAGGGCTAAGAATATCACTTCCGCCGGTTTCTATGTGAATCATTGCAGCGAGGGCTGCCACATCCTCAATGACCAAATCAACAGATTTGAAATATAACCTTTTTTGATTTTTATCTAGCATATTTGTACTAAGGTCTTTCAGTTGTGACAAAATATTGCCCTCAGGTTTGGCGCCGAATTCTTTATTATATTCTTTTGCAAAATATTTCGGAGATTTAGACATTATATAGTCTTTGCGATTATTTGATTCAAGTTTAGGTATCTCTTCTTTAGTTGCGCTTGGAGCCTCACTTGAAGCAATGTCTTCAACTCCTTCTGGTTTTTTATACCAATCTTGGTCGGCGTATTCCTTATCATCAGACTTATATCCGGCGATGGCGAAACAGTTTTTAAAAGATTCTTCAAATGTTGCATCATAATAGAAGCTTAAATTTTCAATTTTTATATCATTTTTATTGTCTTTTTCTATGAGAGTAGCAAGTGTTGTGTCGGACGTTTGGCTAGTAATCTTTGGAAAATCTTTCACTGTATAATATCCTACTCCTGGTATGAAAATTATAGATGCAAATAATTCTTTATCAGTCATTAGAGAATCGGGCACGGTGTCATCGTTTTCTAGGCCATATTTTATAACGACTATTTCTTTTTCAGAGATTTGTTTTTTTATCGTTTCTCTTAACACTTCGTGACTCAATGGGGCGGCACTTTCTGGCTGGACTCTCTTTAATTTATTTGACTTCTTTTGATTCTCCGGATCCGAACCTGTCGTATCGGATGGGTAGTCTCGAGAGCGCTCGTCATTTCGGGAAAAATCATATTCATCTTCTTTAGTTTCTGCATTTTTTTCTATTTTATCTTTTGATGTTCTAGCAGCATTACTATGTTTGTCTTTTAATATATTAATTTTTCTAACTTCTGCATCAAAATCTGGACTCAGTGATATGCCTAGGCCTACACTGTCAATAGCTTGAATAGCGGGCTTTTCTTTCTTTTTTTGTTCTCTGATGATATTAAATCTAATTTTCATGAAGTTTTTTGCCTCTTTTTTATCTAGAATAATTAGTTTTAGTGATTGTAAACTGACATATATCTTTCGCCGCGGTCGCAAAGCATAGTTATCACAACTCCCGATGGTTCCATCGTTTCTATGTATTTTTCTGATGCTAATATGTTTGCTCCGGAGGATATGCCTACTAAAATTCCAGTTTCTCTTGCGAATTTCTGGGCGCGTGCTATCGCGTCACATGTTTTAATTTCAATGATCCGATCTGCGAGGTCTGGATTGAACAAGAAGTCTTTTCCATCTCCTATTCCTTGTATTCCGTGTTTTTGCTCATGTGGTCGGACGAGACAAATCTTTGTCTTCAAATTGTGGTTAGATATATATTTTCTCATACCCTCAATCGTTCCGCCTGTTCCCGAGCCATGAACAAAGGCTGACCAGTGGTGTTTCGTATCTATTGCTTGCTTGTGTATTTCTGGTGCTGTCGTTGTCTGATGACACAACACATTATAATTATTACTAAATTGCATGGGGGACCACGCGTTTTGATTTGCTAACAAATATTGATCTCTCATCATAATTGCTCCGGGGAAGTCTCCAGAGGGGGCATCAACAATTTTTGCACCGTAAATTCTCATCATTTGCCTTCGCTCTTCGGACATATTGCTAGGCATGAAAATGACACACTGGAGACCTAAAGACGCTGCTATCATTGACAAGGCAATACCCGTGTTTCCACTAGTTGCTTCGCAAAGTATAGAGCCCTCTTTTATTCTTCCGAATATGCGGGCGCGTTCTACAATGTAATTTATCATTCGGTCTTTTACTGACCCTGTGGGGTTATAAGTTTCTAATTTTGCAAAAATGTGTGACGATATTTTTATTAGGGGAGTATTTCCTGTCAATCTTTTTAAATTCGGATTATTAAAGCTTTTTATACTTTTCATGTATTAAATAGTGTTATTTTTAAAATTTAAAATTAAAGCGCGCGATGAAGGCGTGAGCGAGGCTCCATTTGTTATTTTTTGAATTTTCCAAAAGATAATGAGTCTGACAGTTTACTTTTTTAGAAACTTTAATTTTCAAGCCTAATCCAATTGTGTTTTTCTCTAGAACACCATCCCTAAAAGAAACTTGTTCGCTTATGAAAATTTTTCCATAACCAACTTCAATCTTATTTGAAAGCCAAAAGTTATTCTGTGAGTGGCAAACTCCAGGGGTAGATAAAATTATTAATAATAAGATATTTTTCATTTTTAATACTCCTAAGAAATGTTTTGGACCAATAAAACGATAACTATTGAAACACACAAACCTAGCATCATCTTCATAAAATCTTTAGTAACAAGTGGAAATACTTTCTTTATCTTTCTATCTTTTGTAGTCGCAATTGCTAGTTCTCTTCCACACAACAGACCGACGAATACCCAAGTTGTACTCATTGGAATGTTGTTCATCTGCTTGAGGTAAAGAAGTATGAAGGCATATACCGCATCGATGATTGTTGCAGACCTGACATAAGATGTTGAAGATTTCTCAATAACTATCTGTTGTATTTTACCTCCTCTATGATAAAACACATAACCTAGAGTCGCGACTAACAATATAATGCTTCCCGATAGGTATTCTAGGCTCATTTGACGGGGCGCAAAGACCGCAATGTTCGCAAGGTCATGACTGAGCCAAGTAAACCAAAGAAAGCCCGTAGTGCACCATTGTGCGACTCTCCAACGCGTTTCGTGATCTGGGTTAACTTTTCTCTTCTCATCTAAGAATCTAGATAGTATTATCCAGAAAGCGTATGCGACAACTGCAGCTATTACATATCCCAAGATACTTTTTATTAGCATCTTCTCAAATACTACAGTACTAGCGAATGCCGACAGTACTAAGAAGGTTGTAGATACGGGTATACCGATCCTTGTTAGAAGCAATAAAGCCCCGGGGGCAAGAGCATGGTACCACTCTATAGGTACGGGTGGTATCTTCTCAAGCCTGCCAAACGAGATATCTCCATTATAAGCAAACCAGCTGTATAAGATAGTAGATACCAGCACAAGAGAGGCGGCGCCCCAAAGTTTCCACCATGGTGTTTTTTTATTTGACGCGATGAAGGTGCCAAGGGTTTGCACAGCGTCGTTGCTCATTACTGAGATGCCTGCTAGGGTAAGCCCGCAGAGGGCCCAGAGTTCAGTCATTTTATTGTTCCTTTATGTCTAGTTCTATACTTAGACTTCAGGAACAGTAACAGATGAAACAGTTGTGTGATAATTGAGTGAAGAACTTAGGCAGCGCTTCAGGGCAGTCCACCAGGATGAGTATCGCCATCATATTTACTTGGGGTCATTCCATCTGCTGGGAAGTCTTTTTTCAGGGGAGGTTTTTGATGTAGCATTCTTCGCTTAATTAACTCATCAATTACTGGAGTTTTACCATGGGGTTTGCTGTATTTTTTACTGAGGGGCGAATCTTTCCACGAAGAGGACTTGTCATCTTGGTCTGATGTTAATTGTTCGCAATTGTCTTTTTCTTCTGGAGTTAATTCATTTTCAAGGTTATCCATTTGCTGTTTAATTACATCAGGGCGATTGTTGTCATAGTAATCCCATACATCTCTTGCAGCATTGGAGACTTCGGTCCTATCTGAAACCAGACCTCCGGATGCTTCAATTGCAATATCATAAGCTAGTGGGCCATAACTTCCCTCCGCTTCAGAAGAACTTACAACGCTTGCTCCCAAGCATTTACCGTACATACCGTCGGTGGGGTCGAAGCTAACTTGAGCTAATAATTTTCCTTGTCGGTCCCTGACTAGTACTTGATACTTATTGATTCTAACCTTGCCGCCGTCTTCGTCTTCCAACCTATCGATCATTCTCATGATATTGGGGTGGATATTCGATTCGTTTATAAATTGTCTCCAATTTTCCATTATAAGTTTCATAATAATAAGTAGTTTTCTAGAAAAGAAAAGATGGTGGGGGGTGGTGGTGGGAGTTGCTTTTACCAGTTGACGCCAGTAGTGATGGCTGTTGCCCAGTAATTGTTGACGTCGGGAACAAAACTCAAATG
>MDTC01063533.1_pt1 | contig 56568 bp, 57 predicted proteins | sample 811181 | NCBI WGS metagenome assembly MDTC01 (sample SAMN05326644, study PRJNA326480) | marine metagenome | isolation source: seawater | place: Pacific Ocean: North | collected 2011 | reverse complement strand
TTAATCACGATCGAGAACAACTGATTAAAGATATAGAAAGTAAATTCGGGATTCAATATGCTCCTTAATCTACTTTTAATGTTTACCCTTACCGCGAACGCTACCGAGCCAGCGAAATTTACGATACTTGAATACAAAGCACCAGCACCATTTGAAGGTGTCCTGTTTGATAGCAATGCGATGTCAAAAATTTTAGCTGACTATGATTTGGCGACATACTCATGCGATACAAAAACTAAATATCAACTGGATATTCAAGCCGAAGAGTACGATTACAAATTAAAAGATCTGTCAATAGAACATAAAGCCTTGACTGATGAATACGATTTGTTTATAATGCAGAAGGACAAGGAAATTGATTTTCTAGCAAGTGCCCTAAAAAAAACATCACCCCAGTACAAATGGCTGTACTTTGCTGGGGGGATTGTGCTCGGAACAGCCGCTTCATATGGAGCATACAAAACCCTAAATGAAAGATAAAAGTTTAAATCAGATAGCTGCAATAGAAAAAGCCATAAAAGAAAAGTATGGCGATGAGGCTATAGCAAACCCCAAAGCGTTTTGGGACGAAGAAAAAGAAAAAGACTATCTTAAGCAAATGAAAGAGTTTTATTCAAAAACTTCAAAAAATTTAGAGCGTGAAGATAAAATTGACGTAAATGGTATAAAGGTTACAAAAAAACTACTTAATAAAGAACCTCGCAAAAATTGTCCTGTCTGCGGAAAGTTTCCAAAGAAATCTATGGATGATGTCTGTTTAGTCAAATTTGAATGTTGCAATACTTGTTACGTCAAATTTGTTGAAGATAGAGAAGAGCGCTGGGAACAAGGTTGGAGACCAAATTAAAAAAGGATAAATATAATGGCAACAGTTTACGAAATAGTACAAGGCCTGTCACAAGCCGCAGCAAATGCCTACGACGGTGCACTTGACGAAAATGAAGAACCTATCAAAACAGGACTTAATAGGGAAAATGGTGATCCGATTCTTGACAGAAGAGTTATCGATGGCTTTAAAGTCAAATTTTCCGGAAACATTATGCACCTGACTTATATGTCAGAAGTTCAATTGAAAAAGGTTCACCAAAATGGATTTGAAGACGAAGTAGTATCTACGATGACTGACGTTGTAAAATTTTTAAAGAAAGAATATCGCAAGATTATGGGCGAAACCGTCTCATTAACACAGGTGGAAGAGCCCGATATAAAAATTGAAAGCTCTTCGAATGTTCGTTCCTGGTTAACAGCAGTCCAGTCTTTCACGATTGGTGGTTTAAACGAAGATATGAACAATGATAATTCAGACAACAAACCCCCAACAGAATCTTGGCAAGATTTTATGTCACAAGGTGGTTGGAATGGGTCTGGAGGAAAACGTCCACAAAACGATACCAGAAAAAAGGAATCGTAAGATGAACATTAGCACTCAAAAACTTAAGCAAATTATCATTGAAGAGTACGTGAAAGAAGAAGGTATAGACGAAAGCCAAGCTGCTGAAGATCTTTTAAGGCAACTCATTGGGGATGAAGAATATAATCGCCGTCGCGCTTTAGAAAATCCTGACTCTCGTGGTGGAGACACTGCAGCAATGGATAAACCTAATAAAGCGGCTGAAACCATGCCTATGCCTAGTGATCAAACGAACCTAGTCAAGGCTACTGTCGATGGCGTATACGCTTTGGTGTCCGATATGGATCCAGAGGACGTGCAAGAAATCTTTCAAATTGTGTTTGAGAGATTGCCCGGTGTTGAAATGATGAGCCCGGGCGATGAAGATTACCCAGAGCAACCTCCTACTGAATATGTCCGCGGAGCCGGCGGTCGACCAAAAATTAGCAGCTTTGGCCTTGACGAAATTAAACAGTTAATTAGAAAAGTTTTAGCTGAGAGTGTATGAATTTTGAACTTACCAAAAAACAAAAGTTTCAAGAAATTTTAAAGTGCGGTAAAGACCCAACATACTTCTTGAAAAATTATGCCCGTATATCTCACCCGATGCACGGGTTAATTCTTTTTGATACTTATGATTTTCAAGATGTTTTGTTGAGTGATTTCAATGATTACCGATTTAATATTATCTTGAAAGCAAGACAGTTGGGAATCTCAACGATCACCGCCGGTTATATTTCTTGGCTAATGTTGTTTCATAAAGATAAATCTATTCTTGTTATGGCAACCAAGTTTGCTACCGCTGGTAACTTGGTAAAAAAAGTTAAAAGTATTATGAAGAACTTACCGGAGTGGATCCGAATCGCAACTATTTCAGTCGATAACCGAACTTCATTTGAACTGTCAAATGGTTCGTCTATTAAGGCCACATCAACTTCTGGAGACGCCGGCCGTTCTGAAGCATTGTCCCTGCTGGTTCTTGATGAGGCTGCACACATTGAAGGGTTAGATGAGTTGTGGACCGGATTGTATCCTACGCTTTCGACTGGTGGGCGCTGTATTGCATTGTCTACTCCAAATGGCGTTGGTAACTGGTTTCATAAAAACTGTGTTGATGCCGAAAGTGGCACTAATAATTTTAACCTAACGACCTTGTCTTGGGATGTCCACCCAGATCGCGATGCTGAGTGGTACAAAAAAGAAACTAAAAACATGTCTAAACGCCAGATAGCGCAAGAGCTTGAATGCAACTTCAATACTTCAGGCGAGACAGTCATTGACCCTGAATGTATGGACTGGTTACTGGCTAATGTGCGCGAACCAAAATACAGAACAGGCTTTGACAGAAATTTTTGGATCTGGGAAGAGTATGATCCTTCGTGCAACTATCTTATGGTGGCCGACGTAGCTAGGGGTGATGGCGCTGATTACTCTACCTTTCATATGATCAAGCTGGAAACTTTAGAAATAGTTGGAGAGTATCAAGGTAAACCAACACTAGATATGTACGCTAATATATTAAACCAAGTTGGGAGAGAGTTTGGTAATGCAATGTTGGTTGTAGAGAATAACAACGTTGGATATTCTGTATTGGATAAATTGTTGGATGCGGATTACCCCAACCTCTATCACTCAATTAAATCGACACACGAATACATTGAACAATATCAAGCAGAAATCAGAAACTCTGCTGTGCCTGGATTTACTACCTCTTCCAAGACTAGACCTCTTATAGTAGCTAAATTAGAAGAGTTTATTAGAAATAAACTAATTACCATATATTCTTCTCGCACTATTAACGAGATGAAGACCTTTATTTGGAGGAATGGAAAGCCACAAGCAATGAAGGGTTATCACGATGACCTTATTATGGCTTTGGCAATTGCTTGCTGGGTTAGAGATACAGCGATACAAAGTAGCTCAAGAGATTTAAATTATCAAAGAGCATTTGCTGACGCTATCATGACCTCGCGAACAACCATGAATACTCAAATAAAAGGACAAATAGGATACAAAGAAAAAGAATCTTTTGATAAACTAAGTGAAGCTAAAAAGATATATGAACAATTCAATTGGATTATAAAGTGAGACAATAAATGGCCAAAAACGATAAAAACCCCAGAAACCAGCAATCTACGTTATTCAAATCTTTAACACGATTATTTTCTGGACCTATAATTAATTACCGCTCTCAGTCAGGGCGCCGAATTCGCAGACAACACCTTGATAAATTCTCTGCCAGATTTAAAACAGCATCAGGGCAACAGTTTAAGAAGACTCATTATAGTCCGCTTGACCAGCTAGGCTCTAACGCAATCGCCAACCAAAGAAGGTCTGAACGATATGTAGACTTTGATCAGATGGAGTATACTCCTGAGATTGCCTCCACTTTAGATATATACGCAGACGAGATGACGACATATTCTGACTTAAGGCCGATGCTTAATATTAAATGCCCCAACGAAGAGTTAAGAGCGGTGCTGGCCATATTATATGAAAACATACTCAATGTTGAATATAACTTATTTGGTTGGTCACGCACGATGTGTAAGTACGGAGACTTTATGTTATATCTTGACATTGATGATAATTACGGCGTTCAGTCCGTAATCGCCCTGCCTCCTGCAGAGGTTGAAAGATTAGAAGGTGAAGATGCTACCAATCCAAATTATGTCCAATACCAATGGAACTCTGGTGGATTAACTTTTGAAAATTGGCAAGTTGCGCATTTTCGTGTTTTAGGCAATGATAAGTATGCTCCATATGGAACTTCTATTCTTGAGCCTGCCCGCCGCATTTGGAGACAACTTACCCTCATGGAGGATGCTATGATGGCTTATCGTGTTGTCCGTTCATCTGAGCGTCGAGTATTCAAGATTGATGTTGGCGCTGTACCTCCGAATGAAGTTGAACAGTATATGCAAAAAGTTGTAACCCAACTTAAGCGCAACTCTGTCGTAGACCCAGATACTGGCCGAGTAGATCTTAGATACAATCCAATGAGCATTGAAGAAGATTATTATATCCCAGTCCGTGCTGGCTCACAAACCGACATTGTATCGCTAGCTGGTGCTCAAAACATCACAGCCATAGATGATATTAAATATTTGCGTGATAAGTTGTTCTCAGCACTAAAGATTCCCCAGTCATATCTTACTATGGGTGAAGGTGCACAGGAAGATAAGACCACATTAGCTCAAAAAGATATTCGCTTTGCTAGAACTATTCAAAGATTACAAAGAGTTGTTATTTCTGAGCTTGAAAAGATTGGCATTATCCACCTCTATACTCTTGGTTTCAGAGGTGACGATCTACTTTCTTTTAAATTATCACTCAACAACCCTTCCAAGATTGCAGAAATTCAAGAGATTGAGCACTGGAAAGCTAAATTTGATATTGCTGCTTCTGCTACGGAAGGTTACTTTTCTCGTCGCTGGGTAGCCGATAATATCTTTGGGCTTAACCACGAAGAATTCATTCGTAACCAAAGAGAAATGTATTACGATCGTAAACATGACGCAGCCTTACAGCAGGTCGCAGAGTCCGCAGCTACTGGCGAAACTGCCGGCGCGCTTGGCGGCGATCTGGGAGGTGCCCTAGATGCCGATCTGGGCGATGATCTTGGTCTTGGTGGCGAAGGTGGTCCTGAAGAGATACCGGCCGCTGACGTTGATCCACCTGATGATGCAGGCGCTGCCGGCGCAGATGACTCACCGCTGTTGGCAATCCCTCCTGGCTCTCGCCAGTCCAAGAGGTTGGGCCCTCGTGATAAGAAAGTAAGCACCTATGAGAAAGGTTCGTATACAAGAAAGGACGGCCAAAATGACAAACGCCCTCAAGGGAAGCGCAGTCAGGCATATTCCTCTATAGCGACCCCGGAGACCAATACTATGCGTACCAACAATCCGGGCTATCCCGAATTAAGATCGCTAGGCAGAGGCATTTTCACAGAAGAAACATCTATATATTCTGATAGAGAGCTTACAGAAGAGCAGAAAATTTTAGAGATGAACAATTCGGTTAAATCTTTAATCGATGTTTTAGAGAAAAAAGACACATTATTGACGGAGCAAAAAGATGAAGCACAATAAAAAAAGAAATACAGCACTCGTTTTCGAATCACTGGTTAAAGAGATTACTGCTGCAATCATTAAAAATGATAAAGAAAGAAAAACAATTGCTGTTTCTCTTGTAAAGAAACACTTTAAACCAGGGACTTATTTGCGCAGACATTTAGATTGTTACAAGTCGCTTTATGAAAATCAAGACTTGCCAATTGAGACTTGCGAAAAAATACTAAAAGAAGCTAATCTTTCCGCAAGAATGATTGACCCACAAGGTTTATTTAAACAACAAACAGAACTTATTAACGACATTAATAAAGATTTAGATCCCACCGTGTTTAATAACTTTGTTCCAAACTATAAAACTTTGGCAACCATTGATCAGATATTCAATAGCAGGACTACTCCAAAAACTAAAGTTATGTTGGAAAACAAAATTATAGAAAATATGTCCAAGAACACTGAAATGAAGAACTCTTCTGATGTTGACAACTTAACACTAACAACATTCATTAATAAATTTAATGAGAAATATTCCGATGAACTTCTTGAAGAGCAAAAAGAATTGTTAAATTACTACATTACATCTTTCGTTGATAACGCAGTCGAACTCAAAATGTTTCTAAACGAAGAGTTGGGCCGCCTGCAACAAGAGATTAAACAAATGCCAGAAGATAAATTAGAAGGTAAGAAAGAGATGATAAGTGAAAAGCTGAACTCCTTTCAAGCTACCAACATCGACGACAATACCTTATTGGTAGTTTTGAAAACCCAACAACTTGTAAAGGAACTTAACGATGGCAGTAATCATTAAGGTTGGAAAAAAGTCTAACCAAAAGAAAGTCAGATTAGAATTAGATTTGCGCCGCTCCATGAATGGAGATTTAATGATTTTTGATCACGGCGATATAGACATTATTCTTTCTCCTGATAAGAAAAAGATTGTTGCTTTTCCCAAAGAGACGATGACAGACTTGGTTTACGGCGCGCAAAACAGATTATTTTCTCATTTGCGAAAACGAGGCTTGGTAATCCCCGAGAGTATTCAAGCCGGTTCGTTTTACGGAGCCTTCGAAGCCACACTACAAGAATCTACAGACCCTGATGCATCTTCAGCTAAATTAGCTTTAATTAATATCTCCAATTTTATTGATGAAGAAAGACCTTACTTCGAACAAGTAGAGGCGATTGTGTCAATGGACGATGAACATTTAATTGATCCTGATAAAGAATACTCAACTGAGCTTGGCGAAGTACCACAATCATCTGAGAAAGGTTCGATCCGCCCGGGATACATTAGGGATCCTTACGCCTACAACTATATGTACACGATTTGAGGACTTGATGGAATTAATTACATTTATACTTTGCGCATATGGTTTGACACAGATAGTAGTATATGGAAAGATATTTAATCGAATAAGACCCACCAAAGGCAAAGCCGGCGAACTGTTCCGCTGCCCAATGTGTATGGGCTTTCATGTCGGTTGGTTTTTATTACTACTTTCTCCTTTCACAGAACTATTTAACTTTGACGTAACGGTAACCAACTTCTTTCTTATGGGTTGGTTATCTTCGGGAACATCATATGTTTTTAACATGATATTTGGAGATGAGGGAATAAAATATGAATACAAACAGAGAAACCCAGATACCTGCCACTTGGACAAGCAAGTGGATGTTGCAGCCAGTTAGACACTGCTGCAAAGGGAGTTAGCTATGGGTAAAAAACTATTAAGAGAATTTTACGAACTTTGCGAAGGCGGTGTTTGTCAGGACTTACTCACTGAAGCAGAAAAGAAATTTGTTTCCGAAGGAGGTATGATCCTTTCCGGCATTATGCAGATGTGCGAAACACTGAATGGTAATGGCCGTGTATACACTGAAAGTGTCTTGAAAAGAGAAGTTGGTAAATATCAAAAACTTGTAGAACAACACCGCGCTCTGGGTGAATTAGATCACCCAGATAAAGTAGAAGTTTCATTAGAAAAAGTTTCCCACAAAGTTAATGAAATTTGGATGGATGGAAATAAAGTAATGGGCAAGATTCAGGTCCTTGAAACGCCAGCCGGCAAGACGCTTCGTGCTCTTGTTGAGGGGGGTTGTAGTATCGGTATATCTTCACGAGGTACTGGCTCTGTAATGGAACAAGGTGGGAAGTCCATCGTTCAAGAAGATTTTGAATTAGTTTGCTTTGATGTTGTATCAGAGCCTTCTACCCCCGGTGCTTTTATGATGAGAGAGGCTAAAGATTTTGGCCTCAAAGAGGGCAAACGCTCTAACGTTAGCAAACTTATAGACGAGGTATTAAGTAATGAAGTATGAAAATTATGGTTTAATTAAAGAAGGATGGGATAAGTTTGTCGCGAACCCTTCTTATCTAGAGGAAGCTTTGGACGATTATCTAAAACAGCAGGCTGCCCCTAGGGGCACATTCGAAAAGTTAATGGACGCTTTTAAAAGTAAAGTTCGAACTGGCGCCGGCGCCGTGGCAATGGTAGATTTTATTAACGATCTGCCGACTACTGGAGTTAGCTTTGATGTATTTATTAATTCGCCTGTTTCCTCTGCGATGTTGACAATGGTTATAATGAGTTATTTCAAGATTAGCAAAAAGCAAGTTATAGATAAAGTAAAAGATCAAGGCCCTGAAGCAGCACGTACCGCGGCCCTTAAAACTGTCGATGTTAGTAGAGCCGCCTGGGAGAAGACAGTGGATCACTTAGATAAAGCAGCCAATGATCCGCGCGCACCTGAAGGAATGAAAAAAGTTCTTAATGGAATGGGAGCGCTTATTAATCCTCAAGATCCGAAAGATTTGGAAACTTTAGACAATGAAGAAGAAGTGGCAAAACGAGTTAAGCAGCTTACTTTCAAAACAGCTGATCCGATTGAGCCAACATAAGAGAATATAATGAAGAAATCTGAACTAAAGAAAATAATAAAACCACTCGTTAAAGAGTGTATACAAGAGGTTCTACTTGAGGACGGCCTTTTGTCTAATGTAGTCTCAGAAGTTGTTAAAGGCGTAACGAACGTCCCCATCACCGAACAAAGACAACAACCACTGAAGCAAATTGCCAGAGAGCCGAGTAATGTAAACCTGAAAGAGCAGCGCCAAAAGTTGATGGGAGCCATCAATAAAGATGCTTACAACGGGATAGATTTATTTGAGGGTACTACTCCTGCACCTTCGCAACGCGAACAGTCTGCTGGCAGTGTTGACTTAGGAGATCCACGAGATTCTGGTGTAGATATCAGCTCCCTGATTGGAACATCGACAAAAATTTGGGAAAAATTAAAGTAGGTAAATATGAAAAAGAAATCACAAGTAGTAACCAAAAGATTCAATCACAGAGAAAGCAACGAAAGATTAATCCGTAGATTTCTCAAAAAGGTAAAGAAAGAAAGAATTGTAGAAGAAGTTAGAGATCGAAAGCATTACGAAAAACCTTCCGTCAAGAAGAAGATTAAAAAAGAACGTGCAGAGCGAGCAAGACTTAGAGAAGAAAGAAAAAAACAAAGGGCGTTAGAAAGACGTCGAAGAAAAATTTAGTAACTATTTACATTGTAAATCAAATTTTTGAAGGAGTTAATAATGTCACAAGAAAGCTGGAAGACAAGAGTTGGATTAAATAACGTTGGTTCATACCAAGTGAGCGGTAAGCCGTTTGCAACAGGTTCGTGCTTGGCACCAGCCTCTGGTTCGGTTACACTAAAAATAACATTTCCAAAGGTTACGAAGTGGGTTCAAATTGTCCCCGACAGTGAAGAACTGGGAAATGTAAAAGTTGGCTTTAGCCATGCAGGTACAATAGGTACAAATCATTTCGTTGTTAATACTAGCGCTAGTACATCTCAAGCGTTAGATTTAAAAGTTAGTGAGTTATACTTTGTAGCAACAGATGCTACTACTTTTAAGTTTGATATTTTGGCTGGTCTAACTAATATTGATGCCGGTTCAGTTGAAACCGATGCCGGTCCAAACTGGAAAGGCACAGACGGAGTAGGATAAGCCTGTGGCAAACTTTGGATGGGCATATGTTAATTGTACCGATGATGACGGTAGCGGCCAAGCTGCAGGACCAACCGGCTCTGTCCAGTTTTTAACTGGTCATAATTCCACCCTTGGTGTTACATCGCTTGTTTATCATACAGCATCCGATACATCACTACATCCTTACACGCCTAGCACTCTTGTTTTATCTGGGAATCTCTTAGTTACAGGTTCAGTATCAGCCAGTATCTTCCATTTTGAAGACATCACTAGGATCGATGCAACTGGTTCTACATTCTTTGGTAATACCACTGACGACACACATTTAAGAACAGGTAGTTTGGTTGTAAAAGCCGCAGGCGCCGCTCCGTCCGTCTTTGTTCTTAGTGCAAGTGCGGAAGATTATGTTGTCAATGTGGCCGGCTTTGCTGGTGGTTATAGTGCTAAAAGTGCAAACTTTAGCTTAGTAGAGAGATATCATATCTATGGCGTTCAAAGAACCACCGCAACTGTGATTACAGTCCCAGCAGCTAATGCCGTCGCAACAGGTATAATCTGGACAATCAAAGATGAGGTGCCAGCAAGAACAGGTGCCGGTAATAATATCACTCTCACAAGCTCTTCTCCAGTCCAAAACCTGTTTGATAACGAAACAACATATGTGTTGACAGGGACAATGCCGGCTATAAGTTTGTATTCGAACGGAACAAACTGGTTTGTCTTCTAATTAAAAAAGGAGGCAACACATGGCATACAACAATATATCTGGTTCTGTTCTCCTTCCAAACGAACTATTAAAAGTAGAAGGGATATCTTCCGGAATAGTTTCGGGAAATTTAAGCACCTCTGATGGCGCAGAGGTTATTAATGTCCCGCGGGTGGCCAACGCAACAAATAATTCAATAATTACCAATGTTGGTGGTAATGCGAATACTTTAACTTGTGAAACCAATCTGACCTTTGACGGGGACACGTTAGGTATTACGGGTGAGATTACTGCTAGTACTGGCATATCAGCATCTTTTTTTATGGGAGATGGAAGCCGACTTACTGGAATTAGTGGTGGTGGCGGAGGTAATGCAAATGCTCAGGGCCCCCTCGGTGCACTGCAGTTTCGTAATGATGCAGATGCAGGAACAATCAGTGGTTCAGTTAATATTATATTCAACAACAACATACTTCAACTTGCTGGCGGTTTGAAGTTAAACAGAAGAAATGTCTCGTCTACTGTAACTGCTTCTTTGACAGATTACTATATCGGTACCAACACAACCAACGGGATACTGTCTATTAGGTTACCAGATGCAGCCAACTTGCTGAACGGTCAAACATATGTTGTAAAAGATGAAGCTGGCACTGCCAACTCAAATAATGTGACAATATTGGCATCAGGATCACAAACGATCGACGGTCAAAATTCAGTAATTTTGGAATCACCTTTTGCATCCATCCAGCTTTATTGTAACGGAACCAATAAATACTTTATTTACTAGATTCAATACCGATTGGTACATACTATTTAATCGTGCACGGGTCTGTTTGTATTTTTACAGAGCAGTCTCCCGTTCGCGCTATAAAAAAACTTATAATATGGAGGGTTTTATAAATGGCTTATAAATTTCAATTCGGACAGGCAATCTTGTCCGGTGCCTTGGATCAAGAAGGTGACGTTCAAATCAAGGATCAAAGTGGTAACACTAGGATCAAACTTGATGATAACGGCGCGATTTCTGGTTCAGGTTTATTCCACGCAGTTGGTGCTGCAACATTTGAGTCTACTCTTGCAACCTCGGGCTCTATCACTTCGGGCGCCGGTGTCGCTGCTGGTGGTGCAATCACTACCGCAACTAGCATCGACGGTTCTGGTGACCTTACAATGGGCACTATTACGATGACTGGAATGTCAGTCGACGCCGACGGTGACACCATCGTCAAAACACTTGCAATGCCAGATGATGGTACAGTTGGAAACGCAACTAACGCTGACTTGCTGACACTTGCTGCAGCCGAGCTTACAGTAAAAGCCAACAGTGATTTCACTATTGCTAAGGCTGGCGGTCTTAAACTTGCTGACGGCGCAGTTACTTCAACTGCTGCTGAACTCAACTTCCTTGATGGCTCAACTGCTGGTACAGCGATCGCTTCTAAGGCTGTTGTTCTTGACGCAAGCAAAGGTATTGCTAGCTTGGGTCAGGTATCGGCTGTCGGTCTCAGTGGTTCGCTTCGCTTCTCGCTTGACGTAGCTGCTAACAGTGGTATTGGTATGACCCCATTCAATAACTCTGCTAACGTTTCTGATCTCGGAATTAGTGCCTCTTTCATGGCTGCTGCCGATGTTGCTGTCGCTGCTGATCAGCTTGTAATGCTTGATGCTGACGGTTCTGTCAAGCGTGAAAGCTTTGCTGACTACGCTACTGCAATCGCTGGTGATGGTCTTGCTGCTTCTTCTGGTGTTCTTTCTGTCTCCTTGACAGAGCTTACCGAAGCTGCCGTTAACGTTGCTGCGGACTCGTTGATTTTCATCGATGCAGACGGAAACGTTACACGTAGAGACACTTTCGCTGATTATGCTGCTGCATTGGCGGGAACTCCGAGTGCTTCGGGTCTTGATTCGGCTAGTGGTGTTCTTACTCTTGATATCGATGCTTTAGGTGTTGAAGACATCGCTACTGGCGATACCATTGCCTTCAATGATGATGGTGATAACGGTCTTCACAAAATCACTTTTGATAACGTGATCACTAAGGCTCCGGCACTTCTTACTGCTGCCACTATCGACGTATCTGCTGACCACTTCATGTTCCTTGACGGTGGCGCAACTGGTGATGCTAAGTCCGAGTCTATTGCAGACTTGGTTTCTGGTATAGCCGGCGCAGGTCTTTCTGATTCGGGTGGTGTCCTTTCGGTTCAAGGTAACGCTGTTACCGCCTTCGTTGACGGAACTGCCTTCTCGGAAGGTTACAACTTCGCTAGTGGTTCTCTTGGTGGTGCTGCTGCCCTGCCAGCTTCCCCAAGTGTTGGTGACGTTGTTACAGTTAAAGCTTCAAATGCTGGTGATATCTCAATTACCACTGCTGGCTCGCACACGATTGACGGCCAAGATTCAATTCTTCTTGAGTCTCCATTTGCTGCTGTTACTATGGTTTACATGGTTGCAAACGCTTGGAAGATCGTTTAATCAATCTTTTTCAACTTTTGTTGGAATACCTGGATACCTCCCTTGTGGGGGTATCCTTTTTTATATGCATAATACATAAAAATAATCTACTTATGATTGAGAGGATTAAATATGGCATATAATGTTTTAAAAGGCAATGTAGAAGGATCGGTGGACCAACACGGCGATCAAGAGATCGATGGGGTAAAAGTATTTAAAAATACTATAAGCGCTAGCGTATTCTGGGACACGGATGCACAAAGCCCTTGTGCAACTATGAAAGATGTGGCTATTCAAAGCATCAAGGGTAACGTTAATGATGGTTTGATAATAGCTGATAAGGAACACGGTGCCCGCACTCACCACAATTTAACTTATAACTCCGACACAGAGACACTGGCGGTAAACACACTTTCGGCCAAAACCTTTGTTGGATCAGGAGTTTACTTGCAAGATATCCCAACAGATGCATTCACTGGTCAAATTAATGCAAATTTTCTTAATCACGGCGCCGGCTTACAAAATGTAAGAGGTACTCTTCAATTAAGTGCACATAATGGACTGATACTAAGTGAAGGTGGTGTTGGACTCAATCTCGCTTTAAACTCCGGCTTATCTGTGGCTAACAACAAGATCTCCATAGATCCCAGTAAATTAGAGCCAGTCAACGCCGATGGGCAGAATTTAAGCGATAACGACTTGTTGGTTGTATCGGATGTATCCAGAGGCAACAGCAGGTGCAGTAGTTTAAATAATTTATACGAATCTTACATTAAATCAAAAATTCCACATCCAGTTGGTACCGCAGGTACACTTCAGATCAAAGGAAAGAAAGGCTTTGCTTCATCTGATAATTTAAACTTTAATTCCGCTAATAACACTTTAAATATTGATGGCACTTTAAATTCTAAAAACATAACTTCAAAAGGCAAAATGGTTTGTGAAGGCGCAGTATTCTTTAATATTGTTACCGTAGATGATGACTCGTACGAAGTTTCAACCACGGACTATACAATTGTTTGCGATGCAAAAAACAATATTGTAAATGTTAAATTACCACCGGCTCAAAACAACAAAGGCAGAGTTATTATAGTTAAAAAATCCAACTCTGATACATTTAAAATTAATTCAAATAAAGTAAAAGTAACTTGCGAAGAAAGTAATATTGATCTTAACAACGTTACTGAGATCAAAATGAACTACTCTTCAAGAACATTTCAATCCGACGGTAAAAATTGGTATATCATTGGAACGAAAGGCACCTGATTTCTACTTATAAACAAAGGAAACCCACAAAATGGCTTATAACAACAACAAAGGACCACAACATTCTGGAGATATTCAGTTTGAAGGTGATCCAAACGACACACAGATTGATTTCGAGAATGATTCTATAACATTAAAAACCGGAGGCTCCGCAAGAGTTGTTGTTAACAATACAGGACTCTCTGGATCTGGCACCCTTCAAAGTGTTGGTCCAACTATTCTTGGTGGCGCACTCTCAGTTAGTGGAACTTTAACCGCTGGTAATGAACTTAATACAAAAGCTCTTTTTTCGCTTGGAGAATTTACTGACGGATTTAAGGTTACTTCTGCAACGGCAGAAGTTTTTAGAATCGACACTGATGCTTCAGATGGTAACACCTTCTTTAGAGGTAAAACCCGCATTGGAAGCCACACAGTCGCACCCACAGCTACAGTTTCGGTGACAGGGGATGTCTCAGGCTCAGGCGCCCTTCAAGCTGTTGGAGCCACTACGCTTGGCAATACTTTATCTGTTAGCGGCAATGTTAATATTGGTGGACCTAATATCGGAAATGCAACCTTGTACGTCAACTCTACTGTCGATAATGCTTTCAGTATTTTTAAATCCCCCAGTCACAGCGTTATCCTTGCTATCACAGGCTCAGGAAAGGTTGCAGTTGGCGGAGCCCACCTAGATGCAAAACTTAATGTAACCGGTTCTGATTCTGATATTTTAATTTCTGCGAAAAGCAATACACAAAATCCAGCATTCAAAGTTGAAGGTAATGGGAATGCATCAGCAAGCGGTAATTTATCTGCTCTACACGTTTCTGCTTCGCTTGGTATCACAGGTTCGGATGCACGACTTATAAGTAATAGCCCGACATTGTTTTTGTCGAGCGCCGCCGGCACAGGTTTGGGTACTATGGGATTTAACTCATCTAACAATATCGTAATTCAAAACGATAGCAACAACAGACATATCGTTTTTAAAGCTAGTGACGGGGGTGTTATCAAAGAAGGTTTGCGACTTGACGGGAATGTTCCAGAAGTTGTTGTTAACGAGCAGGGTGATGGAGGAACGTTGGTAGACTTTCGCGTAGAGTCTGATAACAATACACACATGTTTTATGTAAAGGGCGCCCGTGACGCAGTGGGTATCAACACCAATGCCCCTTCTCACACACTAGAAGTAACAGGCTCGTTTCTTCTCAGTGGTTCTGCGCGCTCTAGTTACACTAACCGACCACAAGCAGGTGGATATACTATTCTAGATACTGATAATGTAGTTATTTTTAATAATGCTAGCGGCCAAACCGCGACATTACCTAGAATTACTACCTCGAACCAAGGCACAATGTGTTATATTAAAAACATTGGTGGCGGTGCTGTGACACTAACTGGCTCGGCAACTTACGAGCAGTTTATCGATGGCCTGCAGACTCTTTCTCTTACTCAGGGTGATTCTGCTAAAGTTATTGGCCATCGTCTTGGAGCTGGCTTTGGCTGGTCTGTTCTATCATATTACAATGTATAGTGAATTGTAATCATTAAAAATTGCTTTCCGGTTCTAATAATACTATTTATTTCTGAATTATTGTCATTTTAGGAGTAAATTCATGTCTAATCTTCTTAACGAATCCATTGTGGATGCAAAAGCCCTTCGCGAATCAGCACTAAAGAACGCTGAATCTGTTGTTATCGAAAAGTATGCCGATGAGGTTAAGAAAACCTTAGAAAACTTGCTGGAGCAAGATGAACTTGATCTCGCAGCTGAGCCCACAGATGCCGCCCCCGAAGCGAGCGAAGTCGTTGAAGAACAAAGCGATGATGTACCTCTGGCAGCCACAGATGGTCTGGCCGAAAACGAAGGTGTGAATTTAGACTCCATTCAGACAGAAGGCGAAGACGTAGAAGTAACCTTAGACTTGGGCGCCCTTAAAGAGGCGATTGACGCATTGTCGAATGAATTAGATGAAGAAATTGATATTAGTCTTGATGAAGAAGAAGATTCTGAAGAATCTGACTTTCCTGATTTGACTGGCGATGGTAAAGTTACGCAAGCAGATATCCTCAAAGGACGCGGCGTTAAACTTTCCGAAGACCAAGAAGAAGATTTAGATGAAGAAATAGAAGTTGGTGCCTCTGCCGGCGAACAAAGCGCCGAAGAAACAGAAGCCTCAGAAAAACAATTCAATAGCTCCGATGATGGTGGGCTTACTGAGCGTTTACTTGATGCAGTTATGGAAAAACTTTCTGCTGATATGGGCGCTGAATTGTCAGGATGGGCCGGCCGCCCCACTTCCCAACTACAATATGAAAAAGAGCGACAACTCGCTCAAGAAGCCTCGACCGAAAGTGAAGAAGAAGCAACACTTGAAGAAGAGGAACAAGAATTAAACGAATCCAATAATCTTGAAAACGTTCTCGAAAATAATGAGAACCTTAAAGAGGAATTGGCAAAATACCAGTCTGCCTTAGAAGGATTGAAAGAAAACTTATATGACGTTAATCTTTCGAACGCTAGACTGTTATATACGAACCGTGTATTGAGAAATACCTCCTTGAATGAGCGACAAAAAGAAAAGATTGTCGAAGCTATTTCCGGCGCGGGTTCAGTCACAGAAGCAAAGACTATCTTTGAAACGCTTCAAAGCACAGTGGAGGCCAAGCCAACGCGCAGCCCACAATCACTTAGCGAAGCAATCAGCAGTCGTTCTTCTGTATTAACCGCGTCTCGTAAAGAGACCAAAGCAACTTCTCAGGATCCCTTTGCGGATCGTATGAGAAGACTAGCTGGAATTAAATAATAAACACAAATAAAATAAAAAGGAGGTGATTTAATTATGTCTAGCATTATCGAAAGATTGACCGAAGGAGTTGTCAATCGTGATATGCGTGCCGAAGGTCATGCTCTTCTTTCCAAGTGGGAGAAGACAGGACTTCTTGAGGGTCTCGAAAAAGAGCACACCCGCAAGAATATGGCACGATTACTTGAAAACCAAGCAAAGGAACTACTTCGTGAGAGTTCCTCGATGGCTGGTGGCGATGTCGAAGGATTCGCTGCAGTCGCATTCCCAATTGTACGACGCGTTTTCGCTGGCTTGATTGCCAACGATCTTGTCGCCGTCCAACCTATGAGTCTCCCCTCGGGCCTCATTTTCTTCCTTGACTTCACCGTCGATGGAGATATTCCTTCCCCTGCTAAGCCTGGCTACGCCGCAAACTCATCGTTTTACGGTGGTGGTCGAGTTGGTTCGCAGATCACCGGTGGTATCAACTTAACTGGTGATAACGCTGAAGCTGGTCCTTACGGACTGAACAATGGTTACGCTTCGCCTACTGGCTCCGTTAAGGTTGCCGCGGCTTCGTTTATCCTTGTTGCTTCAGGTACCGCAGGTGCTACCCCCGGTGCAGGTGCATTGCCACTTAGCGCCAAAAATCAAGCTACACTTGATAGCCTCACTAAATACGACCCAGATCTTTCTGGTGCTATTGTTGCGGTTGTTGAGCAAACCGGTGCTGCTGATTGGGGTCAACTTGCTGTTGACGACTTGATCACTATTGGTTTACAAGATAGCTTGTCTGCAACGACAGTTGATAAGAACGTTAAGATTATTCGTCGCTTGTCTTCGATCTCTTCTGGTTCTACTACCACAGATTCGTCTAACGTTTCTTGGAAGTGTACTCTTGTCCTTGCACAGCGTTCTGGCTCTGTTAAGCCAGACGATGGTGTGGTTGGTCGCTCTTTCATGAGTACCGTTACCGGAGCATCGACTGAGTTTGGCTTTAGCTTCCAGATTGATGATGACCTTGTCACTGGTGGAGCGCTTGGATCAGTTATTGGCGATCCTACTTGGGGCTTGGAAGGAAATGATAACATTCCTGAAATCAACATCAAAGTCGATTCTGTCGCTGTTACCGCAGCTACTAAGAAGCTCAAGGCTAAGTGGACTCCGGAGTTAGGTCAAGACCTTAACGCCTACCACAACCTTGATGCAGAAGTTGAGTTGACTTCGATCCTTTCGGAGCAAATTGCTCTTGAGATCGATCGCGAGATTCTTGAAGATCTCATCAAAGGCGCGCAGGCTGCTACCTACTACTGGTCTCGCTCCCCAGGTCTCTTCGTGAACCGTGAAACTGGTAAAGAAATTGGCGCATCTTCGGCTGCTCCTGACTTCACTGGTACTGTGAGCGAATGGTATGAAACTCTCGTTGAAACCATCAACGATGTTTCGGCACAAATTCACCGTAAGACACTTCGCGGTGGCGCAAACTTCATCGTTTGCTCTCCAGAAGTTGCTAACGTCCTTGAATTCACTGCTGGCTTCCGTGCTTCCGTCACTGCTGACGATGAGCGTGGTTCCATTGGTGCGGTCAAGGTCGGTGCTCTTACTAAGAAGTTCGATGTTTACGTCGATCCATACTTCTTGCGTAATGTCATCCTTGTTGGCCGTCGCGGTACCTCTTTCCTTGAAAGCGGTTATGTGTACGCACCATACGTACCACTCCAGACTACACCTACAATCTTCGGACCAGAAGACTTCGTACCACGTAAGGGCGTCATGACCCGCTACGCGAAGAAGATGGTTCGTCCAGATATGTACGGTCTTGTCGTTGTGCGCGGTCTCCTTGGAGAAGCTGGATCTACTGTTTAACAGCAGATTAGTAACCTAATTGAATGTAAAGCCCCTGTTTTTAACAGGGGCTTTCTTTTGTGTTATATCTTGTGCGAAAGTAAACTACTTATAGTTGAACCAAAAGGTTCACCATAATGTTTATGAACATGATTATAAATGGAGGGTTTTAAACTATGGGAAGTAAAAGAGTAGGCTTGGCAAGAACCCAAGCCCTAATAGAAAATTTAAAGAGAGAATTAGATCTTAATGCGTCAACGCTTAAAGATTTTATCGTCGGTGGTGCTGGAGATGCTGCAGCAACGACTGCCTCGACAGGCACTACTGGCAATTTCGCTGTCAGGAAGGCAAGTGAAGCTGTCGGGTATCACATTTACCAGGAGGAGGTTAGCTTGATTGGTGCATCTACCGCAACGGATCATGGTATGATTTGTTACTTAAGTAAGACACTTCCAGCAAATGCGAAAATTGTCTCAACAGCTATCACTGTTACAGAATTGGCTAATGTGTCCACATTCTTATGTGAGTTAAACCTCTCGGCAACAGCCGACACCGTCCGCGGCGCGGCGGCTGGTTCTCCAACAGAATTAATTGGTGCCGGCCATGGCACCGGCGCACTTGCGTGTTCGTCTGGCGGATCTGTCGGCGATACTGAGTGTCAAGTGAAGGAGCATGGTATGGATGTTGGCGCAAAAACTTCAGTGCTTTTATGTAATGACAGCACTGGCAACGGCACCGCCGCAATTACTGCAGGCTCTGTTCTTGTGACTATCGAATACTACGGAAGTGCTGCTCCAGCCTAGGCTGACACAGTTTCTTAATTTCAAAATTAAACTCCACCCTTTTCGGGGTGGAGTTTTTTAAAATTCGTAGTTTCTCATTTTTTTTCTCCGGTAAATTTTTGAGATTTTGCTTTTTCTAAACTATTTATATGAAAGGAGAAACTGCTATGAACCCCCGCAGAAGAATGATGCTCAAACTTAAAGAAAGAGCACGCCAAACACCCGAGACTACACCTGAGACTACACCTGAGACCACATCCGAGACCGTCATTGAGGCCCCGACCACGACCGCACCAGCGGCTGTTACTGACGCCGGAACACTTAAGTCTACCGAGACTACGACTACAAAGGTTAACGCCACCGTAGAGGCTCCAAAAAGTTACTCGAAAAAAGGACCTACTCTGAAAAACACAGCGAAGAAGGTTACATCTACCGTCACACCAACAACAACCAAAAACACCAAAACAACAACCAAAAAAGTAACCAAAAAGACCACTCGAAAGAAGTAAAGAGTTGAATAGTATAAAACTATTGTATTTTTAAGGCGGTCATTGATCGCCTCTTTACTAATTAAATTGAGGAAGTTTACAAATGCCCACTAATTTAAATCCCAAATCACAAATAAGTGCTATCGTGTTGACGTCTACTGGTTCAACCGACAATGTTGCATCTGCAGTGCCATTTGGTATCTATACTGGCTCCGTTGAGTTTCTTAGTGGCGCGTCTGAACAAGTTGCCTATACATATAAAAAACTTGGCGGAGATGTCGTTGATATTGAATTGACGCCATCAAACGTTTATGCTGCATATGAAGAAGCAGTATTAGAATATTCCTATATTCTTAATCTACATCAAAGTAAAAACAGTATATCGAATGCGCTTGGTAATCTAACTGGAACGTTCGATCATCATGGAAACAGGATGAGCGGCCCTGTTAGTGCTAGTGTCAAGTATCCAAGATTTCAAGCTCAACCAGCTAAGCGAATCGGAGAAAATATGGCCGGTATGGCTGGTTTTGGCGGCACATTCCCGCAATATTCAGCTTCCTTCATTGCACAAACCGAACAGCAAGATTATGACTTGCAGTCCATCATTGAAAGCCAATCAACAAGTGGTGTCGACGACCAAGGGAAGGCGGTGAGATTTGCCGGCAAGATCGGAGACAGAAGAATTATAGTCACTCAAGTATTTTATAAGACTCCCCGCGCTATGTGGAGGTTTTTCGGCTATTATGGTGGAATTAACGTAATCGGCAATTATTCAACGTATGGGCAGTTTGCAGATGATTCAACTTTTGAAATTGTTCCAACTTGGCAAAATAAACTGCAGGCTGTCATGTATGAAGACTCGATGTATACCCGGGCTTCACACTATTCATATGAGATTATAGACAATAGATTAAGAATTTATCCACGTCCGGCTGATTTTGGATTCGAAAGCACAAGAACAATTTGGTTTCGTTTTTACGTGGATGATAATAACGTATTTGCCAAGAATTCAAACTATGATGATGGCGTAGAGGGTGTTAATAACATCAACACACTGCCTTTTGGTAATATTCCTTACGAAAATATCAATGCGATAGGTAAACAGTGGATTAGGAAGTATTCTTTAGCACTCTGTAAAGAAATGTTGGGACAAATTCGTGGCAAGTTTACAACGTTGCCAATTCCCGGCGAATCTGTTACACTAAACCACTCAGAACTTCTTTCACAGGCCAAAGACGAACAACAACAACTTAAGGACAAACTAATGGAGATCCTTAAAGAGGTTGAATACAAGGAACTCGTCAAATACGATGCGGAGTCATCAGAAGCATCCGAAAAAGTTTTCAAAGCTTCTCCATTACCAATTTTTGTAGGGTGAAGTAAATGTCAAATGAATGGGAAAGACCAGAACAACCGCCACCCCCGTTATTTCTAGGTAAGAAAGAAAGAGATCTTGTTAAACAAGTCAATGATGAGCTTATTGAAAAGGTCATCGGACAACAAATTCTATATTACTCTATAGATATGGAAAGGACTGATTTTCACGATATGTACGGCGAGGCTGTAGAGAAGACTTTTCTTCCACCCGTTAGAATATACGCTCTTGTAAACGTCGAAGAGGAATCTACTTCTTATCTCGAAGGCGTAGGTACCGATGCTGACGCTATGATTAATGTCTACTTCCACAAGAAAAGACTTAACGATGATCAGGATGTTTTTGTTAGGCAAGGTGACTTTGTTTTATACGGTAAAGTTTATTACGAGATAGTTAAGTTATCAGAGCCAAGAAAACTTTTTGGTCAAGTTGACCACACTTTTGAAATTATGGCTCTTTGTAAACGCGCCAGAAGAGGACTATTCGATGCTACCTGATGATTTTGATTTCGCACAATTACCACCAACTAAATATAAATTTACTTTAAAAGAAATAGGAATGTTAGGTTCTTCAATCGAGGATATAGATTACTCTATTGTTTCTTGGTTAAAGGAAGATTTGGAACTAATTGCCAAAACAAATGCCGGCTACACTAAAGTGCCAGTTTTTTGGCAAACACCAGAAAGATCTTTCCAAGTCAAAGACGACAAATCTTTAAGAGATGCTGAAGGAGCAATTATTTTACCAGTCGTTAGCATCGAAAGAACAGGTATTGTAAAAGATCCGGCCCTTAAAGGATCCTTTCAAGCGCAACTTTTTTCCGATAAAGGAAATGGCCGAACAGGTCGTATGGTTATTGCTAAAAAAATAAAACAAGACAAAACCAGAAACTTCGCAGTTGCTGCAGGTACGCGAGCATATACGAACGGAAAGATACAACAGAACTTTCCTAGAGTTAACCACAGAGTGGTCATTCAGACGCTGTCTATCCCAATACCTGTTTATGTAAACTTGGAATATAAAATAACCATCAGAAGCGAGTATCAACAACAGATGAACTCGTTAATGCAGCCTTTTCTTGCTCGAACTGGTCAAATCAATTCTTTTTTGTTGAGAAGAAACGGTCATATTTACGAAGCATTCATTGATCAGAATTTTGCACATAATAACAATGTGGCAAATTTAAACGATGACGTCAGGATGTTCCAAACGGATATTACTATACGTATTTTGGGGTATCTAATAGGCGAGGGAGAGAACGATGACAGAGAGTTGGTCAGGGTAGAGGAAAATTTTGTAGAAGTAACTTTTCCTAGAGAGGTCGAGCCACTTCCTGGTTCTCCGAGCTTTTTTGAAGACTAATTCAGGAACTGAACGTTATTTTGTCATTTCTCTTCCTCCTTTTGAAGATAGAAATACTATTTAAGTAATGATATACCAGTCATTATGACAAATTCATTCTAAAGAAGGAAAGCAACACTATGTCAATAAAGAAATTTAAATTTGTATCACCGGGAGTTTTTATTAACGAAATTGATAATTCGTTTATCCCCAGGGTAGCAGATACAATCGGCCCCGCAGTAATCGGCCGTGCTAGGAGAGGAATCTCTATGCAACCCGTTAGAGTAGAGTCTTACTCTAAATTCGTTGAGAATTTTGGCGATACTGTTGCCGGCGGATCCGGCGGCGATGTTTATCGTGATGGAAACTTGCTTTCTCCAATGTACGGAACCTACGCTGCTAAAGCCTTTTTACGCCCTAACGTCGCACCCCTTACATACATGAGAACCTTGGGACATCAACATCCTGAAGCAGACACGTCCTTGACCGACGCTCTCGCTGGTTGGCGCACTAAAGAACGCGCCGGCGGTGGAGATGGTGGTGGTGCTTTCGGACTGTTTGTCGCGCGTTCATCTTCTTATGCCAGCGCAGAAGCTGGTGGTCTCGCCGCACAAGTAACCGCTTCGTTGGCGGCAGTCTGGTACTTACAAGACAGTAGAATAGAATTATCGGGTACGGTTTATGGTGCTGACTTTAAAAGCTCAGTAAATAGTGGAACAACCGCTTCTTTTGGTATGCCAATCCTTTCCGATACAAACGGTGTCTTCAAGGCGCGCGTTGTAACTGGTTCGAACGGTACAGTTGATGTTCTCAACTTCTCTCTTAATCCAGATGACAGGCGTTATATCAGAAAAGTCTTTAATACAAACCCAACAACGATTAAAGCAGGTAATTTCTATCCAACAAGTGTAGAGAAGGATTATTGGCTTGGTGAGACATACGAGCAAGAATCAAGAGATGTCACTGGTGATAATTTATCAGGAGTTTCCTTAGTAGGATTTATTGCTAATATCGCACTTAGTGGCAGCAGCCCAACTTCAAACACACCTGCAGATATGAAGGGTGTCAGCAATAAGGGTGCAACTGAGGCAAAAGCTGGCTGGTTCATTAGTCAGGACTTGGATGCCCCAGGTGCTAACCTGAAAGTACAGAAGTTATTCCGCCTTAAAGGCCGCGGCCATGGCGAATACCTCAACAAAAACTTAAAGGTATCCATCTCTAATATTCTTCAGTCCACCACAAGTACAACGAACTACGGTACTTTCTCCGTCGTGTTGAGAATGATAAGCGACTCTGACGGCGCAGTACAAGTCGTTGAACGTTTTGATAAATGTACGCTGGATCCGGCTTCTCCCGACTTCGTTGCTAGAAAGATAGGAGATCAGTTCTTTCAGTGGTCCGAAGATCAGAGAAGACTCAGGCTTTACGGTGAATACCCCAATCTCTCTAAGTTTGTATACGTAGAGATGAATGCAGATGTAGAGGCGGCCGCAACCGATCCTCTTCTTCTTCCATTCGGCTTTTATGGGCCACCCAAGTTCAGCGAGGCTCAATTGACCATTCTTGGCCCGGGCACCACCCAACCGGCTCCCCCCTCAACGCCTAACCAATATGTATATCTCGAAGGTACCGGTGTAGGTTCTCCAGCAAAATATAGCTTATCTGGAGGATTGGCTCTCAAAGGCGCCGATGAAGGTGCTAGTGCTATCACAGCTTCATTAAGATTCCCAGATATTAGACTTAGAAACTCTGCTTCTGCAGGCGGTCTTTCAGCAGAGAATACCTACTTCGGTATCGAAACCTCCCAGACGTCTGGCTCAAACAGATTTGATCCCAGCGTCAAGATGGTAAACCGATTATTGACCAATGGTATTGGCGATGATCCACTTGAATCAGTACCAACGGGTATTGATTCTTATGGATATCTATTCACAATGGATGACCTTGTTCAAGGTACCGGTGGAACATATTACGATTCTGGTTCTAGAGGTTCTGATGGTCGCGGTGGTCGTTCAATGACATCAGCTTCTTATGTTGCAGCTCTTGATGCAGGATTTAATAAATTCACTGCACCTTTCTGGGGTGGATTCGATGGACTTGATATTACCAAGCCAGATCCCTTCTTTAACAATGGTATGCCCGCTTCTTCAACCGAGAAGAATAACTATGCATATTACACTCTCCTTAGAGCGATTGATACCCTCGCAGATCCTGAGTTCGTAGACATGAACTTACTGACTTCGCCGGGCTTAACTCAACCAGCTCTTACTGAGAGAATGATTAACGTTTGTGAAGATCGTGGTGATGCCATGGCCCTTATTGACCTTCAGGATGGCTACTTACCAACCGCTGAAGGTGAGTACTCTACCAGAAAAACCAAGCCATCTCGAATCCCTTACACGCCAACTAAGCTGGCTGAAAACTTAAGAAATAGAGCAATTGACTCATCTTACGGTGCCACTTTCTACCCTTGGGTACAAACCCGAGAAGAAAGTAATGGTCAGCTTCTGTGGGTACCCCCTAGTGTCGCAATGATGGGCGTTCTCGCGTCCTCTGAGCGTAAATCTCACCTCTGGTTCGCACCAGCCGGCTTCAACCGCGGTGGTCTCTCTGATGGCGCTGCAGGTATCCCCGTCCTCGGAGTTACAACTAAGCTGACTTCGAAAGAGAGAGATGTTCTTTACGATTCAAACATTAACCCAATTGCATCATTCCCATCAACAGGAATTGTTGTCTTCGGGCAAAAGACACTTCAAACTCGTCAATCTGCTTTGGACAGAATCAATGTTCGCAGATTGGTAATTTACTTGAAGAAGCAGATTTCAATTATCTCTTCTCAAATTCTTTTTGAACAAAATGTTCCAACCACTTGGAACAGGTTCAAAGGTCTTGTTGAGCCATTCTTGGCCAACGTTAAGACTAACTTCGGTATCGCAGACTACAAGTTAATCCTTGATGAGGCTACGACTACACCGGATCTTGTTGATCAGAACATTCTTTATGCGAAGATCATGGTTAAACCAGCACGTGCAATTGAATTCATCGCAATTGATTTCGTTGTTGCTTCAACTGGAGCGTCTTTTGACGACTAAAATAAACTAACAAACTACTTAAAAATACACAAGGAGAAACCAAAAAATGCCATTCTGGTCAGATGATTTTCGCAATACGCAAATGGAACTTAAGGATCCAAAAAGACAATTTAGATTTAAGGTCGAGATAACAGGTATCAATGCTGATACTGGCGGCCCACTTGTTTGGTATGCCAAGGCTATTAACAAGCCTTCGTTCGAGGTTTCCACCGGAGAACACACATATCTTAACCACAAGTTTTACTACCCCGGTGGTGTAACTTGGAACCCTATTACGATGACGTTGGTAGACCCGCGTGATCCTGATATGGCAGCAACCCTGTCCGATATAGTAACCAAAGCGGGTTATGCCCCTCCGGCTGATCCCAATGACTTAGGTTCTATGTCCAAGTCCCGCTCTGCCGGCGCATTAGGAACTGTGTATATCGCACAGCTTGATGGCGACGGTAATGAGATTGAAAAATGGACCCTCTGGAACTCTTTCATCACTAAGGTTGACTATGGTCAGCTTCAATATGAAGGTGGTGAAGGACTGGTCGAGATCACTTTAGATCTTGCCTATGACTGGGCCCGTCTTGAAATCTTAGGAGACAACAAGGGTTCTATGGCTCTCGCAGGTAATCAGGGCAAAACTTTCTTCGAAGGTTAAAAAACGCTCTAAAACAATTAATTTTGTGATATAATTATATTATCTAGAAACGACGAGGTGTATATTGTCTAGAAACAGTAAACGTGTAACCGGTGGAGGCGGCCCTGCAGAGCAGGATTCCGCCCCGCCACAACAAAACTTACAAGGCCAATCTAACGATTTTGGCTTTGTCGTGCCGACGGAATTCGTCGATTTGCCATCGGAGGGTACCCACTATACCGATGGTCACCCATTGCAGAATCAAAGCACGATAGAAATCAAACAAATGACAGCCAAGGAAGAGGATATGCTCACATCACGCAGCCTGCTTCGAAAAGGTATAGCATTGGAGCGAGTCATTGCCAGTTTGATTATAGATAAATCAATCGATCCGGCAACAATGCTTGTTGGCGATCGAAACGCTATTGTTGTAGCAGCAAGAATTTCTGCTTATGGAAGTGACTATACAACAAAGGTTACTTGCCCCAACTGTAGTACGCAGCAAGAACACACTTTCAATTTAAATGAGATAACCTCTGATAAAAATGAAATTGACACAATGATGATTGATGGTGTTGAACAACAAGAAGATGGAACTTTCCTTATCGAACTTCCAAGGTCAAAACTGGACATTGGTTTCCGTTTGTTAACTGGTGCAGATGAAATGAAACTAGCTTCTGGTATAGAGATGGACAAGAAAGCGAAAGGACAGTATGAAAAAAATGTCACTAGGCAACTGAAGCATATTGTAACCTCGGTTAACGGAAACTCTTCAGCAGATGCTGTTAATTATGTCGTTGACAATATGCCATCCTTAGATGCTAGATATCTCAGGCAGGCGTTTAAATCAGTTAGCCCAAACCTCAACATGACTCAAGAATTTGAATGTATCGAATGCGATTTCGAGTCAGACCTGGAGGTGCCGCTCACCGCGGACTTTTTTTGGCCTGACCGGTGAGTATATGGAGAACGTATATGAGCAGTTCTTTTATTTAAAGTATGCAGGCGGTTGGTCGTTCTCAGAAGCTTACAATCTCCCAATCGGCTTGAGAAGATGGTTTGTTGAAAGACTATCGAGACAATTATTAGAAGAAAGAGAAGCTATTGAGAATGCCTCTAAAGGCTCTAGTAGCTCACAAACGCTATCCTCTAACAACGCCCCTCGAATGCCGGGCGGTTATAGTAAAAAATACGGACAGGGTTAACCCCTGTCTTTTTTTGTTGTAACTAATTAATTAAGCAAGGAAACTTATCATGGCTGAAGATGCTAAGAGTGCTAAACAACTTAAAGAACTCTCAAAACTTCTCAAAGAGATTAATAGAGAGCAAACTGATTATCGAGATATTCTGCAGGATAACGAAGCCCTCCTTGATGCAATATTAGAAGCATCCAGTAGAAGAGCAAAGAAAAAGCAGGAACAGGCAGCTGTTGAGCTTGCTAATTTAAAGAAACAACAACAAGAGCTTATAAATCTTAAGAAACCAACCGATGAGCAAATCGCGATGGAGGACGAGCTTAATAAAAAGATCGCAGAAAAAACTCAAGCCCTTGTAGATAACGAAGTTGCAATTAAGGAAAATACTAAGGCAACCAAAAAACAAAACGCCGCAATTAAGACCACCCTGGCACGAGTAAAAGGTATGGTGGACGTTTACGGCCGCCACGAAGAAGTTAACGCGGATATGATCTTCCGCTTTAAAGCCCTGATGGACACGCTTGGTTCTGTTCGCGGATCTCTCGCTTTGACTGGTATAATAGCCGCTAGCTTTTTTGATACAATGGTTAATCTTGCATTCATGATTGATGAAACTTCGTCGTCATTAATGAGACAGACTGGTATCAATAGGGATATGGCAGACTCAGTCGCTATGTCTCAGAGAGAGACGGCCCGACTTGGCGTCACACTTGAACAACAAGGTGAAGCTTTTCAGTCTCTTTTTAGTACTTATACGGACTTTACATTACAGAACAAAGCTACACAATTAGAACTCACTAAAACGACTGCTGTTTTGGGTCAGTTAGGTATTAGCACCGGCGATGTATCGACTGGTTTACAAAATACAACCAAATTTTTTGGCCAAACCGGTGAAGCCGCCGCGGCAACTGCCAGGGATTTAGCCGACTTTGGCTCGATCATAGGAGTCACTCCACAGAAAATGGCTGCAGACTTTGCGGGTATTGGTGATTCGATCGCAAAACTGGGTTCCGACGGCCCTAGGGCGTTCAAAGATCTGGCAATTGCAGCTAAGATTACCGGTATAGAAGTAAATCGCTTAGTGCAAATTACCGATAAATTTGACACCTTTGAGGGTGCTGCTACCCAAGCGGGTAAGCTGAATGCAGCTCTCGGCGGCAACTTTGTCAACGCAATGGATCTTATGATGGCGACAGATCCACTAGAACGGTTTGAGATGTTACGCGAAGGAATAATGGAAACGGGACTTACTTTTGACGATATGTCCTACTACCAGCGCAAATTCTTTACAGAAGCCGCAGGCTTGAGCGATGTCGGAGAGCTTGCCAAATTAATGAGTGGTGATTTAAGCGATCTGGCCGGCGCAACTCAGATGTCTTCGTCTGAATACTCTAAATTAGCAGAAAGAACAAAATCAGTTCAAAGTGTTCAAGAGAAAATGAAAGCAACGCTACAATCAGTGATGATTGCCAGTGAGCCATTGGTTGATTTATTCAGAGAATTTGCAGTTGCATTAGAAAAAAATGAAGATATAATTAAAATGTTCGCTGAAAGTGTCAAATTCCTTGTTGAGACAACATTCATACCTATGATGAAGTTTTTTGCTGAATTCCCGAAAACGGCGCTGGCCAGTGCGGCCGCTATTGGTATGTTTGGGGGTGCTCTCAAAGGCGCCGTGGCAAATTTTATAGGTTCTAAGTTGGGCGGTGGCGGTTCTGGCGGTACTCTGTTCGGCAAAATCTTCGGTAAATTTGCAAACTCAAGCATCACTGATGCGGCTGTTGGAAATGTTGCGGGTGGGTTTGAGACAATGTCCAGCGCCGCAACAGGTTTAGCAGAAAATGGAGAAGACGCTTCATCAGCAATTGAATCAATGGGTGAGGCGTCTAGAGAAGCTGCCGGCAGTTTGAAAAGTATGGTAGGCCCAATATTGGCAATTGGCGCTTCTGTAGCTATGGCATCATTTGGGGTATCTTTCTTGGTTAAAGCATTTAGTGAATTAGAAGGCGGCCAAATAGCTGGTGCAGTTCTTGGAATTATAGCACTTGGTGGCGCACTGGCTTTATTTGCTAAATTTGCGCTTGTCGCTACTGTACCGGCCGCTGGTCTAGCAACCTCGATTCTTGCTGTTGGTGCTGCTGTTGGTCTTGCGGCGTTTGGCATATCGTTTATGGTTGAATCTTTCAAAGGCCTTGAAACATCACTGGGATCATTTGTCGGGTTTGCGGTTGTGTTGGTTGTCTTTACAAAGGGAGCAATTGCGCTAGGTGCTGCAGGCGCAGCAGCCTCGGGTGGTATTTTAGTATTGGCCGGCGCCTTGGCGTTCTTGGCATTTTCGTTCGCCAGCTTGGGTGATGAAATGCAGCCATTCAACACATTTGTGACGGGTTTAGCAAAATTAACCGAAAACGTTTCCAACCTAACGCTAGTTAAAACAGAGGTTGAAGCAATCGCAAAAGCCATGGCAAAAGTACCTTCAGCCGCAGGAATGTCAATAAATACAATGGCCGCCGGCGCAAGTAATTTTAGTGCTGCACCAACAAGCATTAGCTTTCAGCCTGAACAGACAATTAATCTTGAAATTGACGGAGTTCAATTTAAGACTTATGTCAAAAATGTTATTGGTGAAGGCGTGCAAGAATATATGAGAAAACAAAAATAAGGAATTTAAAAAATGGCAGATGATGAAACATTAGATTTTAATAATGAAAAATTCTACCCTATTATGATTGGCGAAGGCCCTGGTAATCGTTTAGAAGAAGAAATCCAACCTATTGGTCCAGATGGCAAGCCAACTGGCGACCGTGTGCAGGTTTTTCAATTTTCTGCAACTGATAGCATAGCCAATAACTCAGAAGCAGTCATTTCTTTCCAGCATGTCCCAAGTGGCGAAGATGTTTATTTTAAAGCATTCATCACTTCTTTCTCAGACTCAATCTCTCCTAGTTACAATGAAGAAACCGTGTTTGGTCGAACCGATGCAATCTATACTTATAAAAACGCAACTCGCAATATTACACTAAATTGGAAAATACCCGCTGAGTCTTACAGTGAGGCATACGAGAACTTAGGCAAAGCCCAAAAACTAGCCCAGTTCATTTACCCTTCTTATCATAAGCTTGAACACGCGGAGACTATATCGCAAACATCTCTAGTCAGGCTTAAAGTTATGAATTTGTTAACAAAAGTAGGGGCTACACAGGTTAAAGATAAAAATCCTGCTCAAGGTACAAGTAACATTAAAAAGTTTACCGGATATCGGTCTGATAAAAGTTCAGATCAGGGCGCCCTAGGGGTTATCAAGAGTATGACCATTCTTCACAACTTAGAGAACCCGGATGCTGGTGGTGGGGTGCTATATCTTGGCAAAAATACTGTTTTGCCAAAATTAATTGAAATTAATATGTCATTTGATGTCATTCACGAAGAAACACTTGGTTGGCAAAATGGTAATTTTAAAGCTTCTGGGTTTCCGTATAACACTCAAGATGTTAAAGAGATAACGGAAGAAGACTTAAGCAAACTCACAACTTTCAATGAGCGTATCCAGAAAGAAAGACAAAATGAGGCCAATCGAGCCAATGCGCTAGCAAGATATAGTGGCTTCGGAGGCAATGCAAGGTTTAAAAAGGATAAAAATCGAATTCGAAACTTGGAAGGCCGTGACAATTTGACACAGAATCAACAGAATCGACTGGACTATCTTCGTTCGGCCAGAGAAGGTCACCAACAACCTAATCTTCAGGATGATACAGCCGCGCAGGCCGGCCAAGATGCCAGTATTGATCCAGCTATGACGCAGTAAAGGGAGTAAATCATGTCACGTTACAGCAATTACAGAATCTTAAACAATTCAAACGAATATTATCGCAAATTAAGACAAGAGCGTAATAATATAAAAAACATTCGTCAATTCGAGACCCCGATCTTAAGACATCCCACTGTTGGGGAAAGAGCTAGACTTGAAACAACTCAACACATCTGGACAACAGGGGATAGGTATTACAAATTAGCTAATACCTATTACAATAATCCTACACTTTGGTGGGTAATAGCTTGGTACAATGCACTCCCAACCGAAGCTGATGTATTGCCGGGAGATTTAATTACGATACCGCTTGACATTGAAAATGTGTTAGAGCTTTTCGGGATTTAAAAAATGTCAGCAGATTTAGAAGCATATATAGAGGAAACAAAAGCCGCCGGTAACGTCCACACCGCTGCCGCCTTGGAGGCCGCCCTTCCTATATTGACAAAAATGATTGACGAAGAGTCAGTTAGAGGCACAGCAGCCACCAACGCGAACAACTCTCTCGCTGCTGCCCGCGAAACGATAGCAGCCTTAACAAATCCGAATGGTGGAAATCTGTTTGCCCCCGGCAATTACTCGTTATCAATTGCTGGCCAGGTGACCACCGCCGTCCTGTTACCCAATGAGGGTCCGTTTGGATCATCGATAGATGTAAGCGACACTTTTTCTTCAGGGCAGTCAGATGTATTGGCAAGACTTGGTCAAGCTGAGATAAAACTGGGTGAGGTTTCGACAATTATAAGCGATATAAGTGGTGAAGAACAGACCATAGTCAATATGATTAGTTATGCATCCGAATCGTACCCTGTAGATCCTTTTGGCCACGTTGACCCGCTAACCGACGCTCTCGGAAACTTAAGAAAGGCAATTGCCGAATATAATACTCTGAAGTCCCAGTTGGGAGTACTTTCAGGGACTTTCTCAAAGATTAAGCTAGCGATCGAAGAAGATCAAAAAGAAATTGATGCAGCTATGGCCGCGCGCACAACCAGCATTGGTGCAACAGCTGAAGAGAAAGAGGAAGCTTTAAGACAACGCCAAGCAATCTTAAACGGCGCCTCCGCTGCTTTAGACACTACAATAGCAAACCGACTGAGAACAACTTTTAAGCATCAATGCTTTATCCAGAGATATATTTTCGATATTGTTAGAGATCGAATAAACACGCTGGGTTCAGAAGTGATGTTACCGTACGAAGAAGGCGCAGATTCAGGTCGTAATCGACCTCTGACTGTAATGGGCCAACCCTTTGGTTTTATGAATACCCTAACACAACCAAAAAGTTCAGCGGTATTATTTGATCTACCAACACATGTACTGTCTCAACTACAGCCATTAGTGAAGCTTTATAAGGTTTATACGGATCACAATGGTAAAGAGTATGAGGCAGAAATTAATTTTCCATCTAAAATTTCTTTTTTAAACACATCTGGGTCTGCAATTACAGCTTCTGAGGCTCTAAGGAGCCAAAAGCGAAGAGGTAACGGCGTAGGTATGAAAAGTTTTAATTTTGCCTACGAGGGCTCCGATCCCTTCTCTGTTAAAAAGAGTATATCTGCAAATTTAAAAATATTTGCTGCCTCATTCGAGGAAATACTGCAACGTCGAGGTGGCACGAAAAGACAAGATCAATACACATATGCAGATCTAGCTCTCAAAACTGGCACAAGTATGATGGACCAATATGCCTCGGTGCCACTGCAATCTGACGGGATTGGAGATTCGGTCATAGACAATTTAGATAAATTAAAATTTAGACTTAAAGCTGTGGTAGGGTATGAGATGCCTAAAAATCTACACATTACTGGGACCGGAAGCCCACGCTTAAGTAGGGATGATATTCAAGCCGCAATTTACAACAGCTTTGTAACTTTAAATTTAACACCCACAACACACGAATTTAAGTTTGATGATTCTGGAAGGGTAGATTTTTCCATAAACTACCTTGCCTATATCGATGACTTCTTTGACGTTTCATATTTTAATATTTTTTCTGATCCCTTGATTACATCTAATGTATATAAACGAAAAGTTCTAAGAAAATATTATGAAAAAACTTGTGAATTAAAGCAGCTTGAAAATTTAAAAAAAGATGAAGAAAAAAAGACGCCAATTGAACAACAGGCGTCTCTTAGAAGAATTATAGAGAAATTGTTGGCAAAAGAAAAGATACACTTCATCAACGTAAGTTATAACAAGTTAGGAGATTTCGTAGTCAATCCTTTAGTCGACCTTAACAGTTTAAGCCCAAGTCCCGCGGGCAAAACCTCACCAGCACCAGTTACGAAGCCGCCAACTCCTAAACAATCAGCTTTACAGGCCAAGCAAGCCGCAGAGATTGCAGCTGCGCCCGAAACTGCTGGCAAAAGAGCATGGTATGACTTCAGTCCCGTACCCTTGACAAAAGATCAGCTCCGCCAGCAGTTTGGTGTGAGCAAAAATGGTACGACCAGATCAGCATCAGCCGGAATAAACGCCAACAATGACGAACAGATCGGATACTTTTACCTGTACGATCTTATTGAAGTGGTGATGGGAAATATAGAGGACTCTCTGGCAGATACGGGATATGCAAAAGTGCTCGACACGATACCTATATTACCTCCCGAAATGGTTAAGCAAGAGAAAAAAGTATTGTCGGTAATGCGGAAAAATTTTAAAAGATATAGAACAGTATTAGGGCCCTGCGAAATTCGGGATCCATCAACTCCTGGCAACTATCTTGAGGCTTCTTTAGGGGATATCCCTATTTCTCTTACATATTTTGCCGAATGGATGACTGAAAAAGTTATTGCAAGAGACAGGGTAGAATATAATCTTACATCCTTTATAAATGACATAATCAAGAATTATGTACGCAATTTTATGAATTCTGAAAGTTGTTACGGAGCTTCTCTCAAACAGAGGTTATCCACATACTCCACATCTTTAACTTCGTACTTGAAGCCGGGAGATACCCATGATGAAATAACAAATAGAATCTTAAAAGACCGGATATTGGAATCGACTCCAGATTTAGATAGGCTTCGACTTGAGGACGAGACAGGCGCCTCGGTGTTTGCTGACTGCTTGTTGAATGTAATGGGTCGCAGGAACCTACCGGGCGCTAATCTAGGAGTAGAAAATGAAATAAACTACCAAATCTTCTACTCCGGCAGAAATCATCCCAATAATTACAAAATAGGATCTTACGATCAAGACATCAGCCGAGGTATTTTTCATTATGTTCTAGGAAAAAACTCCGGTATAATTAAGAATATAGATTTGAGAAGAACTGATGCCACAGGTCTAAAAGAGTTAAGGTTTGAGCAGCAAGGTTTCGATGGTCTCCAACAGCTAAGAGAGGTATATAATGCAACTGTGACAACTTTTGCTTTTCCATCTGCACTTCCTGGCATTAATATATTTATAGATCCGCGCGGATTCGCCCCTGACACAGATCCTATTGGTAAGCAATTTAATAAATATGATTTATCGCAATATGGGATAGGTGGATATTATATGATTAACAAAGCAGAAACCCAATTTGGCGTAGGTATCGCCGAGACAAAAATTAGTGCTGTCTGGGTCGCTGAGCAGGAAACGATGGAGAAAAAACCACCTCCGGGCAAAATTGAGGGCGCCCCACCCTCTTCAGCTAAATGTAAATCTAAGAGATCTAAACAGAAACCAAAACAAGCTGGTATCAATCCAACAGGAAGCCCCCCAGCGGGTGATATAGACACGCCGTAGGCGCAAAGGAGTAGAAATGTCTTTCTTTTTTAAAAACAGCAATGACGAGAGTACCATAGAATTATTTCAAAAAAGCCTTATTTATGATTTAGAAATCAGAGAGCCAGAATACAATAATTTAATTAGCTTTTTTGAGGCTGAAAGATATCTGTACGGCCGAGTTAATTATTTCTATGTACCCGTAATGTACGACAAGCAGTCGGAACCATTAGCCACCCTGTCTACAACCAATACCCCCAATAATAATTTATTAGCTGCGCCTTATGTTGTGGCAGCTTTTAATGACCTTAATCAAAAATTTCTTACCAAAACCTTAACGGGCGAACTGAACACCACTGATGAGTTTTTATCTACTTTAGAAGTTAAGAGCGCTTATATGGATCCCCTTGAACTCTATAACGCCCACATTTCAGTTATTCAGGATGTATTTATGCAAACTACAGCCCCTGGAGTTTTAAAGTTTTCTAATTTTAAAGAATTTTTACCGATCTTTGAGCAAACTATCATGAAAGTGTCGAAACAAGTACCTGTAACACTCCCGGGCTATGTCAAAAGTCGATATTGCCCTATGAATGTGAGCGGTCTGGTAATTGAAATAGCCGACATTGACTATGATAATGATGAAGAAAAGATTCGCAAATTCAAACAAAGCCCAAATTGGCAATTCTATCTCAATACTTGTCGATCGTATGGTTTTTATGTTGATTCCGCCAATCCATTTAGGCTTATAGCCAACATAGGTTCCGCGGAGATGCTTGAGTACGCTCGAAACACTTCATCCTGTAGATTTCTCTCAACGAGTGATATATTATCGAGAGGCTATAAATCGACCTACGAGGGTTACATTGAGTATTTCAAGCAAATACTTTACAACACTTATAATCTATCAAAAGTGGAAATGTATTTAGATATTGAACATTGCTTGAATGGTACTGTGATCACACGAGAAGTAGAACCAATAGATTATTCTTTTGAAGAGTTTTCTAATTTTATAGGTGAGACATACTTTCTTAAGAGATATCTTGAATTAAGACTAAACGAAGAAAAACCAAATTTTAAAGAATACAAAATAAAAGATATAATGAAAAGTACTTTAGCTTTAGCTGAGACTGAAGGGGTAACCGCTGCGATCGGAAGATTTGAAAGAATCATTGGTCAAACATATGATTACAGTGGTTCCTTGACAAACTTAATGAAACGTGCTAAATTAATCCAAGAAGAGGAAAGGAATGTACTTTCAAACACTTGACGACAAGACCGAATGTGTTGGTGTATATAAGAATGGTAAGCTATATTTTGACGGATTTCCAGAAGATCTTAAAAGAACTTGGAAATATACCGGTTCAATTACCAACAAAGATATTGAATATGCTTGGTTGTACGCACAAGGTAAAAGTCTTAAAGATGCGTGCCCACCCGAACTACAAAAAGAGTTAAATGCAAATATCAAGAAAATAGAAGCATTCTATAAATCTTTTCAGATAGCAAAACTTGATATGATGGAACATTGTATTTTTGACCTTATCCCAGAGGATTCTTTGGCCTCCTTTTGTGAAATCAAAAATAAAATTACTGAGTATGTTTTTGCCACATCTGACAGGCCAGAAAATTACGATTTTCTAAATGAAGCATACAAACTTGTCTACTCCATACGAGAAAGAAAACTAAACATAGATATTTCCGACTGTAAGAGTCTGTTTACGTCTACCAATAATCGTATTGGGCTACAAAAGATTACTAAGGGTTCCAAACATATTGATTACAACCTCTTTGGTACTGTTACAGGCCGTTTAAGCACTTATCCTAGGTCTTTCCCGGTCTTAACAATGAAAAAGGATTTTAGGCGTATTATTAAGCCCCATAATGACTGGTTGTTATCTCTGGATTACAATGGAGCAGAAGTAAGAACAGTTCTTTCCTTGTTAGGCCACCCACAACCGAACGAGGATATCCACGCTTGGAACGTGGCGAATGTTTTTAACACTAAAGAGTTCGATGCACTGCCAGAACGCTCAGATGCGAAAGTGATGTTTTTCGGGTGGCTATACAATCCAGAATCTGAAGTAATCGAGTCAGAATTGTATGATCGCGATGCTATCATAGAGGATTTTTATTATGATGGTAAAGTAAAAACTGTCTTTGGAAGAGAAATAGAGATTGACAGAAGAAGAGCACTCAGTTATATTATTCAAAGCACCACTTCAGACTTAGTCCTTGATAGGGCAATCGAGATATCAAAAATGCTTGATGGTAAAAAGAGTTTCGTATCTCACATAATTCATGATGAAGTGGTAATTGACCTAGCTGATGAAGATCGACCTATGGTACAGGAGATTAAAGAAATGTTCTCAAATAACAAACTTGATAAATTTCTCGTCAATATCAGTGCGGGCAAAAACTTTTATGATCTAGAAGAGTTAAAAATATGATTTCAATAGTGGGTATTGGCAACGCGTCCTCAGCTATCGCGTCTAAATTTGAGAATATGTCTCAATATGATGTTTATCTTTTGAACGATAAAATCAAAAAGACAGAGGATCGTAAGTTTAAATTAAAATCCTTCGAAAAACCAGAAGAATACGAGACTAACATCCCAGATTTAGTTGATTTTTTTGCTGATGTAAAAGAACGCGTCCAGGTGTTTATTACTGGTGCGTCTTTTAGTTCTATTTACAGTCTCGGTATATTGGAACAGATTAAAGATAAAGACATCGATGTGTTTTATATAAAGCCAGATATAGAGTTGTTAACCGGTATTCCCCGATTAGTCGAAAATATGGTGTTTGGTGTGCTACAAGAATATGCGCGCTCTGGTAGCTTGCGCAGTTTTACTATTTTTTCAAATGAGAATATAGAAGTCATCCACGCATCGATAAATCTTAAAACATATTATGACACCCTTAACGATACAATCTTTTCATCTGTACATTATCTAAATTATTTTGAACACACTGAGCCACACATTGGCAATATGTCAAAGCCGAGTGATATTAGCAGGATACGTTCTGTTGGTATGCTTAATATGAAAAAACTTGATGAAATGTGGCTTTTTGACCTTGACATGGAGCGAGAATTATGCTATTATATGTGTATAAATTCAGACAGGCTTGAGGGGGAAGTTGGCCTGCATAAGAAATTAGTTGATATTCTCAAAAGAAAGCCAAGAAACGCTTTTAGAAAAATATCATACTCAATTTATGAAACAAATTTAAGTGACTTTGGGTTTGTCGTGGCCCATACAAATGCGACACAAAAAAACAAAAATACTCTTGACAAGCTAGAGCAAGAGTGATACATTAGATATCGAGGAAAGCTCGGTATACTTTACAACAACAAAATAGGAGAAAAAACTAATGTCAATTAACATGGAACTAATGCGTAAGAAGCTCGCAACTTTGCGAGGTGATGGACGCGACGGCGATTCGCTGTTTTTTAAACCTGACGAAGGAGATCAGGATATTCGGATTGTGCCAACAAACGATGGCGATCCGCTTAAGGAAGTATTCTTTCACTACAATGTAGGTGAACACAGGGGCGGCATTGTATGTCCTAAGCGTAACTTTGGAGAGCGCTGCCCGGTTTGTGATTTTGCATCTGCTGTGTGGAAGGAAGGAACTGAAAATAATGATGAAGAAGCTAAGAAGCTTGCTAAATCACTGTTTGTGCGCGGCCGATACTTTTCACCCGTTGTGGTGCGAGGCCGTGAATCAGAAGGTATCAAGGTCTATGGCTATGGCAAGAAGGCATACGAATTGCTTCTTGGTTATATTCTCGATCCTGAATACGGAGACATTACTGATGCCAGCGAGGGTACTGACATCACTCTTACATACACTAAGCCCACTACACCCGGTGCTTATCCCCAAACTAGTATGAAGATGAGGCGAAACACCTCTTCTCTGCTTGAAGACGCGGAAGCGATCCCCGCCCTCCTAGATCGTATGCCGGATTTTAGCTCTCTTTTTGAGCGCAAGACCCCTGAAGAAATCGACGCGATTCTCGATGAACAATTAGTAAACCCATCATCTGCAGAATCCCTGTCTAGCGAAACTACAGCGTATGGAAAAAGTAGTTCGACTAGTGACGTCGACAAGGCGTTTAATGAACTTATGAGCAATAAGTAAATAGTATAGTTTGTGGGAAACCGCTAGCAGACCGGTTAATGTCTGCCCATTTACTAATCACAAAAGGAGTAATACTATGGATTGGTTGAAATCACAATGGGCCTCTTGGAAGGTCAAGGTTAGCGTAGTAGGAGGTGTACTTGTTGTAGCAACAGCATATGGCACCTGTGAAGTTGATCCGGGGGATGTGTCAACAAACACTACCGAAACAACGGAAACTGCTACCGAAACTGAAACTACAGAGGCTGTCAAAGTCTCTGCAGCTACCACCACTGAAACAGAAACAACTGAGACAGATGGTACCGAGAACACCGAAACAACTACTACTGAGTAGTGAAAAGCCGCCGGCGCCCCGGCCGGGAAAATAGGGCGCCGCTTTTACACGTATTTAAGAAAGGAGAAAAAATGCCCCAAAAGACGGAAACAAAAAAACATCGGATCACAATTAGATTAAATGATAATCTTATGGAGTCCATTCAGAAAAAGAGTAAAAATAGCAATCAGCCAGTATCGACTGTTATACGAAATGCTATTGAAAACGAATTGTATGGCGCTACTACACCATCCACTCAATAAAAATTCCCCACCCCACCGTTGGCAGGCCGGTTAAAAGCCTGCCACTATTTTAAGGAGACAGAACAATGCGCATTATCGCACCAATTCTTGCACTAACCCTTTGTATGGGTTGTGATAAAGATGAAGATGATACGGCCGTAGACACAGCCGTTGAAGACACAGCAGAGTAACAAAAAAAGCCGCTGGCACACCGGTAAAAAGTGTGCCGCTTTTTAACTTATAGGAGGATATAATGGCAAAAAAAGCTAAATCACAAGCAGGTCGTGTTGACATGCAAGACTTGATGAGAATTGTTAACAAAAAAGCAGGACAAAATGTTGCCCACGACTTGACAGGTGACAACCCAACTGCAGTAAAAGAGTGGATTCCCACTGGTTCTCGATGGCTTGACTCCATCGTTGCTAAAGGTCAGGTAGCGGGAATTCCCGTTGGCAAAATTACCGAGATTGCTGGTTTGCAGTCAACTGGTAAATCTTATATGGCAACGCAGATTGCCGCAAACGCCCAGAAATCGGGCAAGATGGTCGTTTATTTCGATTCCGAGTCTGCTATCGATCCAACTTTTATGGAGCGAGCAGGATGCGATCTAGAGCGATTAATGTATGTTCAAGCATCCTCTGTGGAATTTGTTCTGGAGACCATCGAGGAATTACTCGGTGCAACCGATGAACAACTAGTATTTATCTGGGATTCGTTAGCGTTCACGCCTTCAATTTCCGATGTCGAGGGTGATTTCAACCCTCAATCTTCAATGGCTGTAAAGGCTCGTATTCTTGCCAAGGGAATGTCAAAACTTGTCATTCCGATTGCCGACAAGAAAGCCACGTTCATTGTTTTAAATCAGTTGAAGACTAATATCCCACAAGGGCCAATGGCTCGACAAATTGCAATGACCACACCTTTTGTCACCCCTGGTGGTAAGGCGATGCATTATGCTTACTCTCTTCGGATTTGGTTGACCGGCCGTAAGGCCAAGTCAGCTTTTATCGAAGATGAAAAAGGATTCCGTATTGGTTCCGAGGTTAAAGTAAAGCTTGAAAAGTCTCGCTTTGGCACACAGGGCCGATCATGTGCTTTCCGTATTATGTGGGGAACAGAAGACGTTGGTATTCGAGATGAAGAATCTTGGTTCGATGCAATTAAAGGATCTGAACACCTTACATCAGCAGGCGCGTGGTACACCTTTTCTACTCCCGACGGATACACTAAAAAGTTTCAGCCGTCCAAGTGGACTAGCATTATCACCTCTGATGAAGATTTCAAGAATCGCGTCCTAAAGGTGATGGACGAAGAGATTGTTCAAAAGTTCGATCAAAGGCAAGGTAGTGCCAAAGAGTTTTACGACGATCCAGAAGATATCACAGTACCCTTAAAAGAATAAAGAAAATACTTGACTATGGCCCTCTGATTGGTTATAATAATAACTGTCAGGGGGTTTTTTATATGAAAAAGACACATCATAGTATGTGTGGCGCCTGTGGAAATGTGCCACTAGAATATACACCAGAAGAATTTCCACAGCCGGGTGAAATAGCCGAGAGGATCCTCTCTAAAAATCCCGAGTGGGCTAAATTACACAACATGATTGCTATGGCAATCTCACGTAGAGATAAATTATGGAGAGAATACAATGACACAAACAGATAAAAAACGAGTGATTATTATCGATGCACTCAATATGTTCTTGAGAGCATACATAGTAGATCCATCTCTTTCCACCAACGGAGATCCAATTGGTGGTATCAAGGGATCATTTAAGATTTTGCAAAAACTCATTCGAATGACAAGTCCGGATTCAGTAGTGATAGTTTGGGATGGTCCAAACGGTTCTCGCAAACGCCGCAATATGGACAAGAATTACAAAGCAGGCCGCAAACCCTTGCGTTTAAACAGAGCTGTCCAGAACCTCACAGAAAACGAAATTCTGCACAATAAAGTATGGCAACAAACACGAGCCATTGATTATATCAACCAGATGCCTATTGTTCAGATTATGATTCCTGAAGTCGAAGCTGATGACGTTATTTCGTATGTAACACGTATGAGTCATTATAAAGGCTGGCAAAAGGTTGTTATCTCAAACGATAAGGACTTCCTTCAATTGTGCGATGACGATACTGTATTGTATCGCCCTACAGTCGATGAAGTAATGAACACCAAGCGTGTCATTGAAACCTTTGGGGTTCACCCAAACAATATGGCGCTAGCAAGATCTATTATTGGGGATGCATCGGACAATCTCCCCGGTATTAAGGGCGCCGGCGCAATGTCGGTCAAAAAACGCCTATCCTTCCTGGCATCAGAAAAGGATTATACTGTTGATGATGTTATTTTGTTCTGTGAAGGGGCCGATAGTAAATTGAAATTTTTCTCTAATATCATTGAAGGTCGAAAAGTAATCGAACATAATTACAAAATGATGCAATTATATTCTCCTATACTCTCGATTCAGTCTAAGAGGTTCGTTGACAATGCAATAGAAAACTTCGAGTGCAATTTCAACCAGTTAGAAATTTATCGCAGAATGCGTGAAGACGGATTTGGAGAACTTAACTGGGAAGACCTCAAAACAAACCTAAATAGAATCAAAAGCAATTGCTTTTGATTTGACTTTAGGGTCGAATGAGTTATATTTACTAATCCACTGGAGAAGCTTTGCAAGGCAAAACTAATTTCGCAGACTACGGTAAATCGTTCCAAGAAAACTTGGTTCAATTGATTTATCAAGATAGACCATTTGCGGATCAAATTACGGAAGTTCTGGACTTAAATTTCTTGGAGCTAGAATATCTTCGTGTATTCTCCGGCAAGGTTATTAATTATAGGCAGAAGTACGGCTCACACCCATCCGCTAATGCGATTGCCACGATCCTAAACACAGATCTTGAAGGTGAAGATGAAATCATCGTTCATCAGGTCAAAGAGTACTTTACCAGAATAACCAACAAAGATATAGATGAAGATGCCAGCTATATTAAGGAAACTTCGCTAGATTTTTGTCGAAAACAAAACCTTAAAGAAGCGATGATGAAGTCAGTAGGACTCTTGCAGTCTTGCTCTTTTGATGAAATCTCAAAGATTATTAATGACTCCCTAATCTTGGGTTCAGAGAATAACTTTGGTCATGACTACGTTGCTGATTTTGAAGAAAGATTCAAACCAAGATACAGAAAGCCGATAACCACGGGCTGGGATGACATCGATAAGATCTGCGGTGGCGGCTTAGGCAAAAGCGAACTTGGTGTGGTGGTTGCACCCACTGGCGCTGGAAAGTCTATGGTGTTGGTCCACCTAGGTGCTCAGGCGATCCTCGATGGTAAAACTGTTGTTCATTATACTCTTGAGTTACAAGATACAGTGGTAGCATCTCGCTACGATAGTTGCATTACCGGTTACCCTTTATCAGATTTGATGTCGTTCAAAGAAGACATCCACGAATCAGTCAAGGGAGTGGCTGGCAAGTTGATAGTTAAAGAATATCCAACCAAGTCAGCATCAACAAACTCCATCAGGACTCACCTTTCCAAACTCAAGAAGAGGGGCACAATCCCGGGAATGATCATAGTCGATTATGCAGATCTTCTCAAGCCTGTGGTTATTAGAAAAGAAAAAAGAGCAGAACTGGAATCTATTTATGAAGAATTGAGAGCCCTCTCTACCGAGTTTCAGTGTCCTATCTGGACAGCCTCTCAAACTAATCGATCTGGGCTAAATGCCGAAGTGATTACAATGGAGCAGATATCCGAGGCGTTCAACAAGTGCTTTGTAGCTGACTTCATTATGTCGGTATCTCGTACAGTTGAAGACAAGCAAAACAACACTGGAAAAATATTTATTGCAAAAAATAGAAACGGACCAGATGGAATGGTGTATAATATATTTATGGATACATCTTGTGTTAAAATTAAGGTCCTACCCAAAAGCAACACCGTAGTACCTACAAACCCATCAAGCCCATTAACCAACGTGGCAACAAGTCCGGTGGCGTTGACGCCAAAGCAGCAGCGTGAAAAGCTGCAAAGCAGTTATAGTAAATTTAGAAAAGTTATAAGGAAAACTAATAAATGAGAACATTAAATACGATTAGAAAATTTAGATTGTCTGACTCTTTCGTGGAGCCCTACAAGACCGCGGTTGTTCCGTGGGGCCCTCTGGGATATGTTACATTCAAAAGAACATACGCTCGCAGACTAAGCGAGTTTGAACCGGGAACCAACGGAACTGAAGAATGGTGGCAAACATGTCGCCGTGTTATAGAGGGGATGTTTCATATCCAGAAAGAACACGTTGTCAGGCTTGGGTTAGAGTGGAATGACAATAAAGCCCAACAAACCGCCAAGGATGCTTTTGATCGTTTATTCAGTCTCAAGTGGACGCCCCCGGGCCGCGGCCTGTGGATGATGGGCACTAAGTTTGTTGAAGAGCGAACCGGCGCCGCATTATTTAATTGCGCCTTTCGCTCAACACAGGATATTGATAGAAAGGGTGGCTACATCTTTTCTTGGATTATGGATGCCTTGATGGTCGGCGTTGGTGTCGGATTTGACACCAAGGGAGCCGGCACAATAACTATAAAAGAGCCAGAATACACAGGTGACGTACACATGATCGATGACTCCCGGGAAGGTTGGGTCAACTCGGTGCAAATACTTCTTAATGGATTTTTCTTTGGGCACAAAGTGCCGAAATTTGACTATTCTGCAATTCGCCCGGAAGGCGCGCTGATTCACGGATTTGGTGGCACGTCATCTGGTTCTGGTCCTCTTGTGGAACTTCATAAGAATCTATCCGAACTGTATGCTCCCAAGGCGGGAGAGCAGATTACCTCGGTTGATATTGTTGACACTGAGAACTTAATCGGCCGGTGTGTCGTTGCAGGAAATGTTCGACGATCGGCAGCATTAGCTATTGGTGAGCACGATGATATACGATATCTTGAGATGAAAAATGATCAGGAAAAACTCTACCATCATCGGTGGGGTTCCAATAACTCTTTTAATGCTGATGTAGGGATGGACTATGAGTGGCATGCAGAGCAGTCACAGAAGAACGGTGAACCGGGATATATCTGGCTTGAAAATGCAAGAGCATTTGGGCGTATGAAAGATGGCCCTAATTATGATGATGCCGAAGTCGTTGGTTTTAATCCCTGCGTTGAGCAAAGCTTACACAATGCTGAAATGTGTTGTTTAGTCGAAACGTTTCCAGCAAAACACGATGATTATGAAGATTATGTTAAGACTCTAAAATGTGCTTATCTATATGGGAAGACCGTTACTCTTGTCAACACGCACTGGCCAGAAACTAATGCAAAAATGCTTAAAAACCGCCGCATCGGACTTTCACAGTCGGGTATCGTGCAGGCTTTCAGTAAACACGGCCGCCGAGAAATGATGGATTGGTGCGATAATGCATACGACTACGTTAAAGAGTTAGATACAGAATACTCTAACTGGCTGTGCGTTCCCAAATCTATCAAAATGACATCGATTAAGCCGTCAGGTACCGTATCCCTACTTAACGGCTCAACGCCGGGTATACATTTTCCAGAAAGCGAGTTTTACATTCGTCGAATTAGATTTTCTAATGCATCTCCGATCTTGCCTCAACTAAAAGAGGCCGGATACAAGACTGAAAAGGATAAATACTCCCCCAACACAACTGTTGTGGAATTCCCAGTTCACGAACAATTCTTTACAAAAGGTAAAAAAGATGTTAGTATGTGGGAACAGTTAGAGATTGCGGCGCAATATCAAAACTATTGGGCTGATAATGCAGTCTCTGTGACTGTAACTTTTAAAGATGAGGAATCATCACAACTCAAGAGTGCACTCGAAATGTATGAAACTAGACTCAAGGCTGTCTCCTTCTTGAAGTATCAGGATACGGGATATGAACAGGCGCCTTATGAGCCAATTACAGAAAAGCAGTACACTAAAATGTCAGCCAAGATTGTCCCAATTCAGCGAATTGAAACAGACGAAGCCGGCGTTGGAACGAAATATTGTGATGGAGAATCTTGCGAAATATAATGAGGCAATAATGAACTTTAATCACCTGATGGACCCAAGACATATGCGCACTAGCTGCAAAACTACTAACGATGAATGTTACTGGGTACCTGTTAGCCCGGGCCGAACCATGAACGGTGATAATGTTCACGTCTCTATGATGTGCAAAAGGTGTCTATCTAGACACGATATTTTTATGAGTAAAAAAGACTACAAAACACAAGAAAAAATCATTGAAAGAGAGGTAGAAATTGTTTAACCCAGTTAACAGATATATATTAATTAAGATGCCATCTAAAGTGGCAGAGAGAGAATCGGTTGTTTTATTGCCCGAAGATTACAAACCAGAAGAGCAACGATGGACGGAAGCGATAGTCCTAAAAGCTGCACAGGACGTAAGGTTTGATTTAAATCAAAATAATAAAATCATTATTGATCGCTCAATGGTAGAGCAGATTACCATTGGGGCTACTAATTATGATGTAATTTTAGACAACTATGTTATCGGAATTACTGATTAACTAGAGCGACAATAATGGATAAAAACTTCTACAACGAGGCCTCCGCCAAAAAACTTGGCTGGGAGCCAAGTTGGTTTGGTGAAAAATACTTTGATGACAAGCTTGTAAGAGAGATTAAAAAATGGCAACGCAAACGAGGAATAGGCGCTGACGGCTTGTGTGGTCCAACAACTTTTAGAAGATTGTGGACTGAAAGACAAGCAGAAATAGACGACTACAGGCCCGACAGCAAGCATTTTTCGAATTACATTGTATACAATGGTGATTTTTTCCCAATAGACTGGGATAAATTTGTTTTATGGTCTGAAAAAGGTGGAATTCAAACACCTGCCGGAAACTATTACGACTACTCCGGCCGTCCAAAAAGAAACATTCGATACTTTATCAATCATTGGGACGTATGTTTAAATTCTAAGTCTTGTCAAAATGTGTTGAACCGCCGCGGCGTATCTGTTCACTTCTTGATCGACAATGATGGAACTATATATCAGACTCTTGACCTCCAGCACGCAGCTTGGCACGCAGGATCTAGCAGAACAAATAGGCCATCAGTAGGTGTAGAGATCTCAAACGCATATTACCCTAAGTATCAAGACTGGTACAAGAAACATGGCTTTGGCGAGCGACCTTTGGTGGAGGATGCGTGGGTACACGGAGAAATGCTTGACCCGTTTACTGGCTTTTACCCAGCCCAGTTAGAAGCACTCAAAGCTTTGTGGGAAGCGATACATCACGCAGTTGAAATCCCCTATGAGACTCCGACCAATCAATTCGGAAAGACTTCTACAAAGTACGAACAAGATGTTGCCTACGGAAAGTTCTCAGGCTTTGTAAGCCACTACCACGTCAATAAAAGAAAAATAGATTGTGCAGGATTAGATATCAAATCCTTGATAGATGAAATTTATGTTAAAGATGAGGTGCCTGATGAATGACTTATTGTACGGCCTTAATTTTTGCAGTAAGTATGCATATATCCGAGTACACTGAACTCGCTAAAAACAGAACCCATGAGTGGAAAATGAACCCTGGAGTAACAGTTTGTGGTACATCAGGTGTCGGCGCATCTCGTGCGCAGCGCGCCATTAAATATTGGGAAAAACTTGGATACAGGTTTGATTACGTTAGGATGGATCACACCATATCTTGCTCTGAGCCAAGATACGGGGAGATAATTATAACGCTACCTGACCAAAACTTTAAATTCGAAGACCACCTTGCATCAACGCGGGTGACCATATCAAACAAAACAAAAGAAATTGTTAAAGCAAAAATATTGATTTTTCCGAAAAGCGCCAATAAGGAAAGAGTTTTAGAACATGAGATTGGCCACGCTCTTGGTTGGCCCCATATAAATCAGCCATATCACATTATGAATTCGAATTGGCACACTGGCGGCCACAACTCCAGTGGTCTTAGATTAAAACTTTTTTATAAAACTTATATTGATTAGCGGTTATAATAATCGTATGTATTATGAATCTGAAAACATTGTAATAGGCAGTAGTATCAACGCGCTCCTATATGGTTTGATAACCCACTATCCGGTTTATTATGCCGAGTGCCGCAAGCCACACCAATTTGAGTTTTTGAATGCTTCGGACAACTTAAGTCTTTTTTCAATTGAGAGTAATTCAAAAATTTATAAATCTTTTAATGATGATTTTGCATTTGGCGTCTCAAAACTTCTTTTATGGGAAAAGTTATATTTCTTGTTATCAATGGAGGGGTTACTTCCCTTGTCGAATTTGTGTCATTCAATACGATACGACGGCGAGACACTGACATGCTCCACAGAATATTCAAAACTCTGTGAAATAAAATTTGACAAATGCTATTATTTCGGCGATAATAGAACTTACAAGTTAGTTAAAGAAAAGGAGGGTAGAAATGCCAGATATAAAGTTTACGATAGGATTGCTTTTAAGATCGGCGGTAAGCACCACATCGACTATTTTGAAACGGGCGACGATTTTGTCAGCGAAGTTTGGTTCTATTCAAGTGACAGAATTTTTGGGGATACTGGTGTTAAAGATGCTTGTGTGCTTTCAATACTCACTGATGACGAACTAGCTGACTCGTCTTATACTGAGACGATATCACGCTTTAAGATGCTGTCAATTATGAAAGAAAATGGAATGAGGGGAAAGCCAAACGGATACACAGCAAAAGGCACCCCGAGGTATTACGATTTTAAAACTTTTGGCCTGCAAAGGCAAAAAATTAAACTTGACAACCCCGATTGGCTTGAGAGTACTAATATTAAAAAAATCAACTTGTCAACAAGTGAATTAATTGATATAGTCAATAATACAGAACTACTCGAATACGATTATTTAAATGGACCCAAGTTATAGATTACATATGGCAGGCATTATACCTGTTGCAAACATCAAGACCGATCACGAGAACCCGCTTCCTGAAATTTTAATTCCAGTAGACAATGGGTTTTCTGCAATTCAAAAATCAGTATATGAATGTGCTCTCGCAGGTTGCACTACAATTTGGATTGTTGCGAATGATGATATGTCACCTATCATTCGGCACATTATTGGAGATTGGATTTACGATCCAGTTTATTTTAACAGAATGTCAAAGTTCCCGAGTCAAGAAAGAAAAGAGATACCTATTTATTATGTCCCTGTTCATCCTAAAGATAGAGATCGTAGAGATTCTTACGGATGGTCGGTGTTATGCGGCCAAATAACCGCCTGGCACACGGCTAACAAAATATCTAATTGGTTAACCCCCGATAAGTATTATGTATCATTTCCGCTTGGTTTGTTCGATTTTTCGGTCGTTAGGGAAAATAGGAAACTAATTCGAGACAAGAAAGACAACTTTTTCTTTACATTTAATAACAAAAGCGTCAAAAATGATTTACCACTTTCATTTACGATGTTTGGAGAGGATTTTAAAAAATGCAGAAGACACATCAACCAAGAAACCACAAGGGAGTTTTTACCCCCTTTACACAACCAGCCTTTTCCTTCGGAAAAGTTGCCTTTGAAGGAGAGGTGGACAGCTCGCCACTTCCCTTTGAGCGTTGTTTTCCATTCGGTGACGATGAATCAAAAAACGACGAAGATTGATGTTCCTTGGTTTTACGACGCCCACCAGTGGTCTGGGTATTTAGAATACATAACCTCCAACAACAATTTGGAGAGACCATATCGTGAACTTATAAGACCGCACAAGCACGAAAAATTTCCTTATGAAGAATAATACATTTTCTTGTTGCGTGTATCTGCGCGCTGTGTTATGCTAAATACACATTAAAGATTCTTGGAGGGTTTATGAGTCGAAAAAGTTCAAAGATTAAGTTTGTGGGTCTACACGCACACAGCGTGGCGGGATCCATCTTCGATGCCATTGGGTATCCGCAGGCGCATATGGATTTTGCGTACGATAATGGTTGCGATGCGTTAGCATTGACAGACCACGGTAATATGAATGGTCTTGCGTATCAGGTGCTGCATGCTAAAAAGATGCAAGAGGCGGGGAAAGAATTCAAGCCCATCTTTGGTTGTGAAGCGTATTTCACGCCATCTATCGAAGAGTGGCACGAAGCCTATAATCAAGCGATGGAAGATAAGAAGAAAGCCCGTGCCATCAAGAAGGACGCTCAATCTGGCGCTACTGTTGAAGATGAAGGCGACAGCAAGAAGATTCAAGGAATTCTAAAGCGCCGGCGACATCTCGTATTACTTGTTCAGAACCAAACAGGCTTGAACAATCTATTTAAGTTGGTATCTGAGTCATACCAGCCGGAGAACTTCTATCGCTACCCACGTATCGACTATGCACTACTCAAGAAGTACAATGAAGGTATCATCGCTTCTTCTGCTTGTCTTGGTGGGGTGTATGCCGGAAACTATTGGGAGAACCGAGAGGAAGGCGATGAAGCCGTCTTGGAAGCTATGCGTGAGTCAACAAGACATATGGTTGATATTTTCGGTGATCGCTGGTATGCCGAGATTCAATGGAATAATATCAAAGAGCAACACGAACTTAACAAGTATGTAATTCAAGTCGCCGCAGAGTTTGGCGTTAAATTAGTAACCACTGCCGATAGCCACTACCCCAACCCTGATGCCTGGAAAGACCGTGAACTTTATAAGCGTCTTGGCTGGCTTGGGAAAGGTACTCCATCGTGGGCTGAAGATGAGTCCCAACTACCCGCTGGCGTCGAAGAGATTGGTTATGAGTTATACCCAAAGAACGGTGACCAGATGTGGGAGAGTTACAAACAATACTCGGAAGAGCAAGGATTTGACTATGACGACGACTTAGTTTTACAGAGTATCGAAGAATCGCACCGTATTGCCTTTGACCGCATTGAAGAGTTTTTGCCTGATAATACCGTTCGTTTGCCTGAATTCGTCGTTCCAGCAGGGTTTACGGCCACACAAGCACTGGTAAACTACGCACTTGAGGGGTTGAAAGACAAGGGACTACACACCAACAAGGAATATACTGATCGTCTCCGTAGCGAACTCAATGTTATTGATGACCGGGGATTCTCCAAATATTTCCTCACAATGAAGTCTATTGTAGATGTGGCTACAGACATGATGCTCACTGGCCCGGGCCGCGGCTCTGCTGCTGGCTCTTTGGTAGCGTATGCTCTCAATATCACAACAGTTGATCCCATCAAGCATGGACTATTGTTCTCTCGCTTTCTTCGTTCTGATGCAAAGGACTACCCCGATATCGATTATGATGTGTCCGATAGTATGACCTTGAAGGAAAAGCTGGTAGAGATGTGGGGCGCAGACTGTGTTGCTCCTATCTCCAACTGGAATACCCTACAGTTGAAGTCTTTGATTAAAGATATCTCGAAGTTGTATAACATCGAGTTCACTGAGGTCAACACTGTTACATCTATTATGATCCGAGAAGCAACGCCTGCTGCAAAACAAAAACACGGTATTAAGGCTGGTGTCTACAGTCCCACTTGGGAAGAAGTCATCGAGTTCTCACCAACGCTGCGCGCATACCTTGATAAGTATCCAGCAGTCAAGACTCACGTTGAAGGTCTGGTTGGTCAAGTTCGCTCGTGTTCTCGGCACGCCGGCGGTGTGGTTATCGCAGAGGATCTAGACAAGAGTATGCCACTGATCAATTCCGGTGGTGTTCGGCAGGCTCCGTGGGCTGAAGGGCAGAACGTTCGACATCTTGAACCGATGGGTTTCATTAAGTTCGATTTGCTTGGTTTGTCTACTCTCAAGATGATGGAGGGGGCTATCTACCATATCCTCAAGCGCCATCACGGAGTTGAAGAACCAACCTTTGCACAAATCCGTGAATACTATGAAAAGAACCTACATCCTGATGTGATTGACTTAAATGACCAGAAGGTATACGAAAATGTCTTTCATTCTGGAAAGTGGGCTGGTATCTTTCAGTTTACGGAGCACGGAGCACAACAGTTCTGCACCCGAGTAAAGCCAAACAATATTATTGATGTATCTGCTATCACTTCTATCTATCGACCCGGCCCACTTGCTGCAAATGTTCACGATGAGTATGTGGAGGCTAAAGAAAGCCCACACTACATTAAGTATCTGAATGAAGATGCTCGCGAGATTACAGAGGAAACATTTGGATTCCTGATTTTCCAAGAGCAGATTGCTTTGTTGGCTCACAAGCTTGGTGGTCTTACCCTCGATGAGGGTAATATGCTCCGTAAGGTCCTGACAAAGAAAGGTACCGGCAAGGGATCAGTCAAAGGTAAGCTGCACAACAAGTTTATTCAAGGATGTACATCTAAGAAGATTCCACGTGATGAGGCGCAAACCCTTTGGGATAAGTTCGAATACTTCTCCGGCTACGGTTTCAACAAGTCCCACGCAGTATCATACTCGATTATTTCGTATCAGTGTGCTTGGCTGTGGAACTACTACCCAGCAGAATGGATGGCAGCGTTCCTAGACAAAGAGCCTGAGTCCCGAAAGGAGAAGGCTATCAACATCGCCAAGAAGTTTGGCTTTGAAATCGAGCCGCTTGATATTAATAAGTCGGGCACTGTGTGGGAGATTAGTGAGGATGGTAAAACATTAATCCAACCATTGACATCTATCAAAGGTCTTGGTATGGCGGCTATTGAGCAGATTCTGGATAATCGACCATTCATGAATGCAGAGGATCTCTTATTTAGAGAAGATATCTCATATTCTAAATTGAACAAGAAAGCTCTTGATGCTCTCTGCCGCGGCGGTGCCTTGGACAAGATTGTTGATGATCGTTTTACTGGTCGTAAGCACTTCTGGTCTGCCTGTGTCGTGGAGCGTCCCAAGAATCTCAAGAAGTTTAGTGAAAATATTGATCTATTCGCACCAGAAGGTGATTTTTCCGAAGAAGAGGTTATTCAGTTCAAGACTGACCTGATCGGTGTGTTCCCAATCAACCTAGTGATTACACCAGAAACCATTGAAAAGCTTAAGGAAAAGTACATCCCGCCCATTTCAGAATTCGATCAAGAACTGCAGATCTGCTGGTTCATACCTCGAAAGATCGTAGAGAAGAAAACAAAAAATGGAAAACTTTATTGGATTGTAGAGGCGATTGACTCCAACAACGAACTAACTAGAATTAGATGCTGGGGAGTACGACCTGATAAGGATTTGATCCACATCAATCGGCCTTATATGAGCAGATTGGATTACAATGAACAGTGGGGATTTTCTACACGCTCTATCCGGCACAATTTTAGATTACTAGGATAAACGAAATATGAACATCATCAGACACTACAGCCGCCTCTTAAAAGAGGTGGAGCTGGTAAATGAACCAATCATTGCCCGGGTGAATAAATTTGACGAACCAACAGCTAAAGCGTTTGCCAGTGCCATCGCAAAAGCACAGAATACAGGCCAAACTATTATACCAGTCATTATTGATAGTTACGGAGGTCAGGTTTATAGTTTAATGTCTATGATCTCTAACATCAAGCACTCAAAAGTACCAGTTGCTACAATAATACAAGGTAAAGCTATGTCTTGTGGCGCTATTCTTTTTAGCTTCGGCGCGGAAGGTCATCGATATATGGACCCGGATTCGACTTTGATGATTCACGATGTTAGTTCGATGGGCTGGGGGAAGGTTGAAGAAATTAAAGCCTCCGCGGAAGAGACAGATCGGTTAAACCAGAAGATTTATACAATGATGGCGGAGAACTGTGGCCATCATTCAGATTACTTCTTGGATATCGTGCATGATAAAGGTCATTCAGACTGGTTTCTCGAATATGACGAATGTCTTAAGCACAACTTAGCGAACCATGCCTATGTGCCCGATTTCAATATATCGGTTCAGGTCAGTTTTAACTTCCAGTAAAACTTGGGTGCCTATTTATGGTACGAGGGTTAGTAAATGGCGGCTATTGATATCATAAGATGGAAGAGGTTAATCAATGAGTTAATCTTTCTCAATGAAGAAGTGGAGTTGGTCGATACTATCATCTACGAGTATAACAAGCATTTTCAAGAATATTACGAAGATTTTTGTAGTAGAAACAATATAGATATAAATAAGTTAAATAACGACAACCACGAAAAAATACAAGATCTATATTCGACTGAAGAGCTTGATGCTGAAGAACTTCTCAGTGCACAAATTGGCAACATAGAAGCTATTGATGAGAACACGAACGCTCTTAGTGCTTTTATTAATAGGCCCGATAAGCCCAAGAATACCAAGTATGAAATGAGTCAAGACGAAAAAGAAATGCACGAGACCTTTACTAAGCTTTTTCGTTCTCTTGCTTTAAAGTTACATCCAGATAAGTTAAGTTCTTCCTTGACAAGTGATGAGAGAGATGATATGATTAATATGTTCAATAAAGCTAAAGATGCGCTTGAAGATAGAAAATATTTTATCTTACTTAGGATGGCCTCGGAACTAAAAGTGAAGAGTCCTAAAAACTATAAACAACAAATACGTTGGATGAAGAAAGAAATAAAAGCAATGAAACCAATTGTTGATAAAAAGAAAACAACATACAATTATGCTTTTTCAGAATGTGAATCTGACGAACAAAAAGACAACTTAATTAGAAAATTTATTAAACATCTTTTCAATGTTAACATTTAGGGAGGTAACTTGATTACGGATATTGTTTTAGGAATCCAACACGGTGATGAGGGTAAGGGTAAGATAACCCACCAATTACTGAAAAAAGGAAACTACACACACTGCATACGATTCAACGGAGGGTGCAATGCAGGGCACACTATCTACCATAATGATAAGAAGTTTGTGACTCACCACGTCCCAGCGTCGGTGTTTTTTGGAATTCCAGCCATTATTGGCCCGGGCTGTGTTATCAACATAGATAAATTTTTAAAAGAATTAAATTACCTGGCCGAAAACGGTATCGATGTAGAGAATAACGTAAAGATTGCAAGAAACGCTCACGTTATTACTCGCTCGCATGTACAGGAAGACTCGAAAGATGAAAAGATTGGTACTACGAAGTCTGGCAATGGCCCGGCCTATCGTGATAAGTATGCACGCACAGGCGTTAGAGCAGAGAACATAAGCCTGCTCTCTCCGTTTATCATAGATATGCATCAAGAACTTTATGAAAACGACGATGCGGTGGTACTGATGGAGGGCGCACAGGGATTTTGGCTTGATATCGATTGGGGAGACTATCCTTTTGTTACCAGTAGCAACTGTGGCGTTGGTGCCGTTATTAACAATGGTATTGATCCGCGTTCCATCCGTGACATTTGGGGTATAGCTAAAGTCTACGAAACATATGTTGGTAATAAAAAATTCCAACCTAATTCCCCAGCGTTTGAGAAGATTCAAAAAGCCGGCTCGGAGTTCGGCGCCACCACTGGTCGAGTGCGCCAATGCAATTGGCTGGACTTTGAGCAATTAAAAAAAGCAATTAGAATGAATGGAGTAAACAAGTTGGTTTTCAACAAAGTGGATATCCTGAGAGAAGTGCGTGAGTGGGGTATGAAAAATCCCGACGTACTGTTCGCTGATGGCGAAGATGGCTTCGTTAAATTTATCACCAACAACGTCCCAGAATGCGTAGATGAAATTTTCTTCTATTCATCGCCAAAAACTATTTGACTTTCAAATCAAAACTGGTTATAATTTAAATACACTAAGGAGGTTATAGTGTCAATCGAAGATAAGCGTAAACAATACGTTAAAGAATACATTCGCTCGCTCGTTGCCATTGAGGACGCGATGGAGCCATATAAGGAACAAAAAAGAGAACTGCGTATTGAATTTAAGGAGAATGGCTGGCTAAACACGGATGAGATTCGTGCTGCTGTCAAGGCCTATCGCCTATTCAAGGACAATGTTGATATTGATGAAGTTGTTGAAAACTTCAATCTATTTAGTGGGAATTCAAATGATCATTGAATATACACGGACGCGCCCCAACGCGCACGATCCACAGAGGGCTAACCCCTCCGATGCGGGCTTGGATGTGTTCTATTCGCCAGAACAAGACAGCCAAGCTATTGCAATCACTCCCGGCGAAAGCAGTGTTATCCCAACAGGACTCCGATTTGGTGTTCCTCACGGATACATGTTGGAGGTGAAAAACCGAAGCTCCGTTGCAGCCAAGCGCTCACTTATTGTGGGTGCCTGTGTGGTTGATTCGGGTTACGATGGTGAAGTTTTTGTAAACCTTCACAACATTGGTAAAGAAACACGGTATGTCCGTGGGGGTGACAAGATCGCCCAACTGGTAATGATTCCAGTTATAAATTTTCGGGCTATTCAGAGCACATCTGGTGATTTGTATCGTAGCCCAATCACAATTAGCGACAGAGGCGATGGAGCCTTGGGGAGTACAGATGAGTCCTGAAGAAGCAAAACAACGATTCCGTGAACTTTATGAAGAGATGGCACAAGTCTGTGATGAGCAAGGATGGGGAGATCCATTCAGCTACGCTCGAAGTAAAGAAATTTACGCAGCAACAGTGCTTGGGCACACAGTAGCCACTACTTTTTCTGGTGCAGATGCGTTTAACCAAGCCAATCAGCCAGTAGAGTATAAGTCTACAATCGGTAAAAACTGCAAAGGTTCGTACACTGGTATCTCTGTACAGCAAACCTGGGAAGAACAAAAGAGATATTTGTTTGAAGAAAAACTTGCAAAATACCCCGAACATTATTATAATAGATTTAATGCTGGAAAGCTTGTTGAATCTTGGATGATGAGAGGCGATGATGTCTTTGATGTTTTGACCCCAAAGCTAGAAGCAAAATATCCAGATGTCCTTACCAAGAAGGACCCACGCCTTAGTGCAAATGTATCTTGGAGAGAAATTAAACAATATGGAACAAAGGTAATTTAAAATGAACAAAAATAAAAACAGTGTAATACCACTTAACAACAGTGTCGCTTCTGTGGCGACCTGCAAT
>MDTC01063578.1_pt1 | contig 56795 bp, 46 predicted proteins | sample 811181 | NCBI WGS metagenome assembly MDTC01 (sample SAMN05326644, study PRJNA326480) | marine metagenome | isolation source: seawater | place: Pacific Ocean: North | collected 2011 | reverse complement strand
TTTTTGTTTCTCCTAAATGGTGGGCCCTGTCGGGCTCGAACCGACGACCTGGCGATTATGAGTCGCATGCTCTAACCAACTGAGCTAAGGGCCCTTCCCTAAAATGAGATCTCCGTTTAATAGCAAACGGGTTGTGATGGTACAAGCTGAATAGTCGAGAAAACTGCCGGCGGAACTACGGTCATGCCCCTTATTTAATTCTGAAATAATGGTTAGCCTTTTTCGTTGTTGTTTTAAACTTGAGCCAACTACTTTACTTATCGGCACGTTGAGTGAATTCTTTTCATCTATCGTAACTTTTATAACTTGGCGTTTGACGCCGGCCCGACAAACGCTGTGTTCATCTGCTATATGAATCGAAACGACTCACAGGAAGATGAGGATTATCGCTTTGGTCTAGATCGGAATTACCAGCCCGGTACTGACGATTACGAGGAGCTGTCCGACTATGCGAACTTAAAGCTTGCCGCACTTGGTTTGCCCGTGGTTGGAGATCCCGAGGATAATCCTGCCCTTCGGCTGGGCCGCTTCCTAATTAAAGAGTATCGCGAGCAGTCTCGCCTTCTCGCGGGGCATTTGTGCCCAGCCGACAGACGGATGCAGGACTTCCTTGATCGCTTTTTTGGGGAAGAGGCACCGCAACTGCCTCACAAGACGTTTACTTTGGACAGGCACGGTTTGTCTAGGGTGGTGTCGTTGCCTGTGGAGAAGAATTTCTTTAAGTCCAGCATCATCGAATCGTATCGAGTGCGGCAGGGTGTCCTGCACAATCCCGTCCGAGATCGCCGGACAACTGCTGGCGTTTTCCATGTCACCGAGAGTAGTCTACCTGCGGCGGCCGACAAACTGTCAGTACCGAAATCCGTTGCTGCGGGTTTGTTTAGGGCGGCTTTCGATGCACCTAAGGATTCTCTGCTTTTGCCTTTTTCGGCCGAAAGCGATGAACCCGCTTTTGGTTGGACCTCGCTTTTGCTGCGTCCCGTGGTTTGCCCGGAGGTCGATGGGTTTGTTCGAGGAAAATCATTGGAGACACGCTTTTTCGCTCCTGCCAGTTGCGTGGCCAATTTGGACTTCGTTGAGAGTATTTTCGGAAACGCAGGCGATCCCTTCCTAATCGAGAACGATGCAGGGTTGGATGTAGAGCACTGGACCGGACACACGGGTTGCGTGGTTGTGGCCCCACATTTGACAAATGTTAAAAAGAAAGATCTCGGTTTGCCTCCTGAAAGCGAGGCGACCGAGAGTCAACTGCGTGACGGAATGTTTTGGCGAGACCCCGAGGAACTGTACAACGACGGACAACCCTTCAAGCTCACCTGCCGAGACGCAAGCGGTCTGATTTTCACGGTGCTTGCCGACAATTATTTCGGATATTGCAAGAAGGAGGTAAAGACGCAGATCAGTTTCTCCGCAAACCTGTCCGGCCTTTCCGAGGAGGAACATGCTGGTGGAGCGATCGTTTTTCCAAGCTACGATCTAGGAGAGGCTTTCGATCCTGCAAAAATCTTGCCGGCTACTCCTCATACCTATGAGGAAAACCGCAACCTCTATGCCAACCTTTGGGAGGAACGCAGTGGGGGTTATGCCGTGGACAAGCGATACTCTTCTATCTTTTACCTTCCAAAGGAGGCTCGCTTTAGTTTGCGAGAGCAGTGGGTACGGTGGAAAGACGCTGATGGAAGAGATCAAGAGATTCCACTTCGGCCGGATTCCGTTTACATTCTGCCTTCGGGTTACAAGGTAGAGATGAAGAAGGTGGAGACAAGCGGCCCATGGAAACTCATCGGCACTGTGGGGGAGGGATACCTCTGCCATAAGCCATGCACGGTGTCGGGAGGTGGAAAGTCTGAGATTTCCAAGCCTATCACGGATGCGATCGTCAGTGGCCCGGTATTCGTCGCGGATTGGGAAGAAGATATGGCCCTCGCCCGTGAAATTTTAGAACGTGATTATTCTACCCGTTTCCACAAGCCCGAGGCTCATCTTATCCGGAATCGTTCCATACTCAGCCCTGAGCGGTCGCTCGGTTCGGTAATCAAGTTGCTAACGCCATCGGAAACGCTTTACACACCGGAGTACAATGAGTGGTTGACCAATATTCCGCAGAGAGTGAAGGACCTCGTGCTAATCATCAAGCGTCGACACCGTTCCGAACTTGGAGATCAGTGGCTGAAAGGTTTCAGTGTGGACTCCGTGAACGGGCAGCCCGCCAATGAGCTTCGTTACAAGGGCCAAAAGTTAATCACGCGTCACCTCCGTGTTGGGTTCGACGAGAATGGAGCTTGGCGACTATTTGCTCTGAGAAAAGACTTTGTGCCCGCCGTGAAGCTGATTGCGGAGGACGATATAACCGCCTCCACCGTAGCGCCTTTGAGCCTGCTCAATGATGTTGGTCCGGGTTCTTTTGGAGAGTCGGTCAAGTTTGTTCACAACTGTGAATATCGTCTGTTCCAGCGCCCTGACGATGCGATTCTCCGGGGTTTCGACAAGCAAACGGAAATCGAGCTTTCCTTGCCCGGAAACTTTATAAGCAATTTCCAACCCCTTACCCGAGAGGAAGGGATGGTCCAAGTGGAAAAGACCCTCGACTTCGAAGAATATACCGAGCCCATGCAAGCCCTTATTCGCGAGGTCGCCGAAAGTGAGGAAGGCACGAATTACTTTGTCTCCTCGGCAAACCCTCGCCTCGTAGACGGTAAGCCATCCAAGAACCCCCGTTACCTCCAGACTCGTCCCGACCTGCTCGATCCACGTTCCGTATACCTTGCTCGATTGGGAACCCGTATGCGGCGTAGCCTTTCCATGGACAAGAAGGTTTTGTACCCCGTGCGAGCCGTGCTCCCGGGGCGGCGCAATAATGCAGGAGATGCCACGAACAGGATTCGGCCGCTTTCTTGTTTTGCACCGATTCACTATCTGGAATTGCCCGAGTTCTTTATGGACTGCATTGCGAGTCTCACGGGTAAATCCCCCTCGACAACGGGAGCAGGTTCGGAAGGCGCGATGACCAAGGGCCCCTTCAACGCCATTCTGCCGATCCATGACCTCAATGCCGCCCTGATTTCCTACGCCGCCACGCGGCAAGGAGCTTTCGTTACTTCCGCCGGGTGTATCGGACCAAAATACAAAGTCAACCATGACGTAAGCCTTTTGATTCCTGAAATATGGAGCCGTTTTCTCAAAGAAGAAAACGATCCTCGGCAAATGATAACTCAAGGTTTCCTCGAGCCTGTCCCCGACTTCACCCACAAAGGAAAGACCTATCCTTCCAGCCGACTTGGATACCGAATCACCCATCGCTTCGCCCACGCCTTTCTAGGCAGAATCTTTACAGACCCCGTATCCGTATTTCCCGATGAAATGTTGCGGCCTGAACTACAGGATCCAGACGAATACGCCGAAAGCGTCGCCAATGTCGTTGAAGCCCAACGCGACGTTGCCCAACGTTATTTCGAGGATGGTTCCGTTGAGCGGGCTTGTCCTCCTTTACGCGCCTTGCTTAATGTCATGGCGCATGGCGACTGGGAAGGTCGCGGTCTTAATGATCCTGAGTTCAGAAAGCTTTTTGATGCCGATGAAATATTAACCTCCGAATGGTATAAAGAACGTTTGGTCGCTAGACTAGAAGTTACCGGACAGTACTGGCAAGGACGTCTCGATTACGTAACCGAATTTCTCAAGGACGAGACGAATCAAGAAACAGCCAAACGCCTCGGATTGGTTGAGCGACGAGATTTTTGCATAGAAGCTCTCGCTCGCCTCGATGACACAGACGCTCTCGATCGTCTTTACGGTAGCCTCGGCACCGACCCCACACTCCTGCCCGAAAGAGTCGAGTGAAGTCTGCCATCTACGGATCCCGAAAACTGCAATTGTTCAAGTTAGTCCGCCGATCGGGTCGGCATGATAGACTGAGTAAGGGCGACCCGCCAGGTCTTTCCAATGGGTTCCGCGAGGAATACCAAGGGCATCGTAAATGGTGGCTGCAAAGTTTTCGGGTTTTTGGGGATCATCAGCAGGGTAGCCCCCGATCTTGTCCGAGGACCCAACGACTGTGCCGCCTTTCACGCCACCCCCGGCAAATAAAGCGGATTGGACGGATCCCCAATGATCCCGTCCAGGCAGCTCTGCGCTCGGGAGCCTGAAAATTTTAGGCGTACGACCAAATTCGCTGGCTACCACCACCATTGTTTCGTCGAGCAAACCGGAGGCGTCGAGGTCGTTCAACAGTGCACTCAGAGAGTGGTCGAGAGGTGGCAGCAGAAAGTTCTTAAGGTTTGGAAATGCGGCTTGATGGGTATCCCATGTTTCATTGTTTCCGAGGTTAACCTGCACTAAGTTTACCCCGGCTGTGACGAGATTGCGGGCCATCAACAGGGACCACCCGAAACTGTGGTCTCCATAGCGTTCGATTTGCTTGGGGTCGGCCTTCGAGAGGTCGAATGCAGAATGGACGTCTCCATTGGCAAGCAAGTCGACCGCAGCCTCGCGATACCTGTCGAAGGCTTCGTCTCCAGCGGCGCTTTCCAGAGTGTGCGATTGGTTTTCAAGATCCTGACGGAGTGTGGTTCGGTCGGCGACGCGTCGAAGATTCAAGCCGGAGGGAAGAGATAAGTGCGGTGCCCGGAAAACGAGACCGTCATCCTCCTTGAGGCCCTTTGCATGGTGAAAGAGATACTCCGGATAGGCACCGTAGTGAAGCGGGTGAAAAGGTGAAATTTCTAGAAGCCAAGGGTCTTGGGACTTCCCCATGCTTCCAGCGAACTGGCCCGGAATTACGCGACCGGTTCGGTGGACGATCTTGTCGGGCATTACGACAACTGGAGTTGGAGCTGAGCCACTCGGCTTGAGGAGTGAGTTGCAGATGGCCGCGATGCTGGGATCGTCCGTATCCTGAGGCTTGTTGGGTTTGAAGCCGTCGGGTACTTCCGAACGACCCGTTAGCATAACATGATGTCCTTGAGAATGCTCGTTGTGGCGATGGGTCAGGGAGCGGACAAGAGCCCATTTATTCGAAATTTTTGCCAGTTTCGGCAAGTGTTCGCAGATTTGGATGCCCGATGTTTTCGTGGGTATTGGGTTGAACTCACCCCGGTTCTCAATGGGTGCATCGGGCTTCATGTCGAAGGTTTCGTGTTGGGCTAATCCTCCGGACAGAAAAATATATATTACGGACTTTGCCCGACCGACGGGGATCGTGCCCCCTGAACCTGGAGTGGCGCGCAGACTTGCGAGGTCACCCATGCCTAAACCACCCATTAATCCGAGAGCTCCCGCCCGTATAGCTGCACGACGAGAGACGCCACTCGAGAGGTTGCCGTGGGCTAAGGTTTGATTCTGCAGCATAAGATCATTTTTTCGCCTTGGAACCAATGGAAGTCAAGGCGACTTCTCGAGGGTTACTAGATTTGTCAAAAGGTGACTTGCGCCGTACGCACTATCTTGCCGACGAGGCTCCGAATTTCCATGGTGACGCCTGTTTTGGGTTTCGACCAGTCGATTTTCAGTACGCCAAAGTTTTCCCTGAAGTAGCGATCGCTAAATCGGTGGGGGTTTTCTTCTTTGCCTGGCTTTTGTGTTTGGTTCATGGCGCTGGAGGTGACGTCGAAGAGAGGGTAGGGTAGGGTTTCGTCCAACTTGGATATCTCGGCTGAATGTCGGTCTCCACTTAGAATAATTACGCCGTTGGCCTTAGTTTTCTTAAGCAGCTCAAGGAAACGTCCCCTTTCTTTTGGGAAGTTTCCCCAGGTTTCCCAACCGTGTGTCGTTGAAACAACTTGGATACTAGATGCGATGATGCGTACCTCCGCCGGCTCGTACAGTGTTTTCTCCAGCCACCTCCATTGTGCTTCGCCAAGTAACTCTGCCTTGTCCGATTCATTCGGCCCATAGGGACCTTTACCTTTTTCTCGTTTTGGAGCGCGTTTCAAGGCGGTGCGAAAATAGCGAGTGTCCAATAGGATGAACTGAACCCGTTTTCCTTTCGGGCCGATGGTGACGGCATCGTAGATGCCCGGGGTGTTGCGACGAGCGGAATCTTTGGGTTCATCGAGAAAGTCGAGAAAGATTTGCTGCGACTCAGTTTTCTTCGGGTATTCGATGCCGGCATCGTTTTCGCCGTAGTCGTGATCGTCCCATGTCGCGAGGAGTCGACATTTGGTTTTCAGTTTGCTAAATCCGGATACCGCAGCAAAGGCATCCCACTTGCCTCTCAACTTATTCATGTCGCGAGTGTCGCCGTATATGTTGTCGCCGAGCAGAACGAAAACATCGGGCTTTGTAGCTATAACACTTTCCCAAATCGGTTGTGGACGACTTTCCTTAAGACAAGAGCCGAATGCAATGGTTTGTACTGACTCTTTTCCCTGAGCAATCGTTGTTCCCAGAAAAAACGATAAGATGAAAGTCAACCGCTTCATGATTTTTGTTCTTAAAGTTAACGCAGGTGCTTGTCGGCAAAATTCAAGTATTGTTCCCAATCGAAACTGGTTACGTCATGTTTGCCCGTTCGCACATGGTAGCCGATCCGCCCTTGGACGGGTTTGTTGACAGGAGGTTGCTTACTAGCGCCAAATGTATGCCCAAATAGTTGATAGACAGGTTCTGCTCCTAGAGCGGATAAAAATTCGCCATTTGGATCTGCCCACCTGTCACCTTCAGCGGATGCGACGTAAACCGGACGGGGCGCTGAAAGGGCGATCAGCATGTGCTGGTCAACCGGGCATTCATCTTCTTTGTCGTTGTATTTCTTGTAGTTGTCGCAAAACCAATGCGGAAAGGAGGTGTTGATACGTTTGACCGTTTCACCGAATTGCCGCCTGCTCAAGGCCGCTCCTCCACATCCTGAGTTGTTGGAGATGACTAGTGCGAAGCGTTCATCCGAGGCCCCTGCCCACAAGGATGTTTTGCCGAGCCGGGAGTGACCCATCACGGCGATTCGCTTGGCATCGACGTCGGCTTCCGTTTCCAAGTAATCCAAGCCCCTACTAAGGCCCCATGCCCAGCCGGCGATGGATGCCCAGTCAGTCGGCTTGCGCTTCTTCGGGTTTTTCGGAGGGAACAGTGGGTGAATTCCGTTTTCGTAGCCGTCGTGGAAATCAGGGTCTATGTCGCCATAGTAGATGGTTCCAAAGGCATAGCCTCGGGATACGATTGAGTCGATTGCCCAACGGGAAGCTCGCTCGCCGCGACCCGCCGCCGTGGCCTTGTTGTTCTTGGTTCCATTGCCGTTGCGAACCCAAGAGGTCGGTATGCGTATGGCAGGATCTTTGTTGGTGGTGTGGTTGCCTAGGAAATTAACTGTAAGAAACCCCGGCACAGGACCCTTGGCCTTTTTGGGTAGGTACAACAACAAATTGACGGCGAGGGCTTTTTCGCCTTTGCCCAGATGAATGACGATTTGCTTGCGCATTGCCTTGCCTCCAAGAGCGTCAGCTTCTTTCTCCACTATCTCGAAACGCATCGCCTTTGGTTTTCCCGGCGATCGTCCATAGACCTCATCCTCGAACATGCGGACCACCTCCGGTCTCCTCTTCTTCACCCAATCGTCGGCATCTTTCACCTTTGAACCGTCGAGGCAGACGAGGGGGTCCGGCAAATTATATTTGGGTACCTTTGCCTCTTCATAGTTGTACCCTTTTGGTTGGGCCTCGATCAACATGGGATCGAGCATGGAGGAAAGAGGCAAGATGGTGAGGAGGAAAAGGATTCGCAGGCATGAGGAATTCATGCACCTCAAATTTGACGCCCTCGCCCTCATCGGCAAGGCTCAATTGACTCGGGCTACATTTTCCGAAACATCAAGCTGCCTTGGATTCTTCCTCCAAGGATAGTTCCAAAAACAAAGCATCGCGCCGAACTCGGGCGGTCGTCGGGTCATTCGTCTGGAGTGAACGGCGACGGCGTTCTGCCGTCACAGGCGTTGGGTATATCGTGTAGTGAACCCACCAAGTCCCATTATTGTTCCAGATATGATGGTTCGGATTTGTTTCGTCTATGCGAACAGCCAATTCTTCGTATGGCTGTAATCTATTCTGTGTATTGTTCATTGCGCGTATCTCCTGTTGGTTACGCACTTTTCTCACCCACAAAAAAAGCCGACCCTTTCGGGCGGCTCCTCAGTGTTCACGGGCGAGGAGAGCGCTATTTTCGGTTACGCCGGAAACCGCGCATCCCGGTATGTTGGACCTTGGACCACCGTAGCTGCTCTCGCGCTCGGTTGGTAATCCGGTTTAATGGATTGTCTATGGATGCGGTTGAAGGCGTGTAAGACTGTTTAAAGAACGAAGTAATTTCTATCTCCGAAATGTCAGGAAAAGGCAAGACTGGATCGTGTCATAGGTAAAGCAATGGTTGAGGGCTCGAAGTTTTCTGACGATTTGAAGGTACATTTTCCGGCCAAGGTTTGCAGTTGCTCAAAAGAAATACACACAAAGGAAAAAAAGGCAGAAGTAGCCGCTTGTTGTTTTCAGAAGCAGAGGGCTTCATTCGAAAGTTTCTGAAAATAGAAAGAAATAATTTAAATTAATTCAGCGAAGAAATGATTCATCAGTAGAAAAAGCACAGACAAGATAACTACTGAAATATCAATACAGGAAATCATGAAACTCAGGCTGAATCTAAGGATTGATTTTTGTTTGCTGGATCAAGAACCTCGATGAAGTCGAGTTGAAGGCTTTTGTTGATAACCGAGTGTAGGCGGACACCTAGACCAAGTAGGCGAATTGGATTAGAGTTTCTCTGTATCCCTTTATCCAACAGCGCGAAAAAGCTTTCGAGAGATAGAGAAGAGCCAGTCTTACTGACACTGGTAACTGAGAAGTCACTAAATTTAATCTTTACGAATATCCCTGATGCAAAATTATATATATCTTTATATAAAAGTTCATAATTCAACTCTTCGTAGAGAAGCTTTAGTTTCTCCGAGGCAGTATCAAAACCTGTTATGAAGTCTCCAAAAGTTCGTTCCACGCTTATGGACTTTCGTTCGCGATGTGGTTGTACGGATCGCTCATCTTTCCCTTGGGCCAAGTTATACAACTCTGCACCGAATTTTCCGAATCTACGGATTAATTCCGATGAGGAAATGAGTTGCATGTCGCCGCATGTGTGAATGCCCAGTTTGATTAATTGTTTCTCTGTCTTTGGACCGACTCCCCACAATTTTCGAACAGGTAATTTGTGCATGAAGGCTGCTACCTGCTCTTCGAAAATCTCGAACTGGCCGTTTGGCTTATGCCAGTCGCTTGCAATTTTTGCCAGCATCTTGTTCGGTCCGATTCCCGCGGAAGATGTTAATCCGATCTCTTTTTGTATTCTTTCCCTAATTTCTTGTGCAATTTCAGTGGCTATGACCTTGTTGGCAGATACATCGAGATAGGCTTCATCTAAAGAAAGCGGTTCGACTTGTTCCGTGTACTCATTGAATATTTTTCTGATTTCGTTAGAAACTTCCTGATATTTTTTAAAATCAGGTGCAATCAAACGAAGATTCGGGCATCGCTCGATTGCCTTGAAGGTAGGCATGGCGGAATGGCAACCAAATGCCCTTGCTTCGTAATTGCATGTCGTAAGAACACTCCTTCGACCGAGTCCTGCGATACCCAATGGAATCCCTTTTAGGCTTGGATTGTCACGCATCTCAACCGATGCGTAGAAACAATCTTGATCGATGTGTATTATTCGCCTCATCCCATTTGGACAAGTTATGACGGCTTACGCCTGTCGCAAGCTGAAAGCCGAATCTAACTATTCGACAGGACTATTTTGCCCAGTGTTTCGCCAGATTCCAGCAGGGCATGGGCATCGCCAACTCTTTCGAATGGGAATACCTCAGTGTGCAAATGAGGTCGAAGCTTGCCGGCTTCGATCAATTGGGCAGCTTGCCTCAAGATTATTCCGTGGTTCTCGCGTCCGATGTTGCGGACGAGCGGCAGGAGCATAAATACGACATGGAGAGTGAGCCCCCTTATGTGAACATTGGATAGGTCATGAGTAGAACGTGCCGCGATGGAGACAACTGTACCACCGATTTTGGCGGCTTGGAAGGAATCGTCGAGTCGAGTGGTTCCTACCGTGTCGAAAACGATGTCGTAGCCTTCTCCATCAGTGTGAGCAGCAAGGTATTCTTCGACCGTTTCTTTTCTATAGTTGATGCCTACTTCGGCGCCAAGTTTCTTGCCCAGTGAGATCTTATTTTCACTCGATGCAGTTACGTGCACCTCAGCACCAGCAGCCTTGGCGAGTTGAAGCGCAACATGGCCAACTCCACCTGCCGCGGCATGAACGAGCACTCTTTGTCCTTGCGAGACCTTGGCTCTTTCCACAAGGGCGTTCCAAGCCGTTATGGTGACCAAGGGTAGGGCAGCGGCTTCTATCATTGAGAGGTTCTTAGGTTTCCTTGCCAACAGGCGGGCATCGGCAAGGGCGAAATCAGCCAAGACTCCGGGTAAGTTTTTGAATCCGCCGATGCATCCGTATACCTCGTCTCCTTCCGTAAAACCTTCCACTCCTTCACCGACCTCCACGACAGTACCTGACATGTCTCCGTGAAGGATTCCAGGAAGTTCAGGGCCGATGGGAATCAACCCCTGCCTGATTTTAAAGTCTACCGGATTGACGCTCGAGGCGGCTACTTGAATCAAGACATGACCAGATTTTATTTTCGGCTTAGGTACTTCTTCGGTACGAAAAAGTTCAGTACTGCCATGCTTTGGTAATATGATGGCTTTCATTTTAACGTTTTTAGATCCCTCTTGCTTGAGGGCAAGCCACGAAAGACGATTTAGGAGAAGAGATCGTGAACGACTCGCCCAGCAACGTCAGTTAGTCGAAAATCCCTGCCCGAATAGCGGTAAGTCAGCTTTTCGTGATCCAAGCCAAGCGCATGCAGGATAGTGGCATGCAGGTCGTGCATATGGACCCTTTTGTCAACCGCTATACTGCCAATTTCATCGGTAGCACCATAGGAAATACCTGATTTAATACCACCACCGGCAAGGAAAACGGTGAATCCTCGTGGATTGTGGTCGCGACCATCCTTGCTTTGGGCAAAAGGCGTCCGACCAAATTCACCACCCCACCAGACGAGGGTGTCTTCAAGCAATCCTCGCGCCTTCAGGTCACGCAATAATCCCGCCACGGGTTTGTCAGTGGCCTCGGCGTGATCGGCATGCTTGGGCATGTTGCTGTGTTGGTCCCAGCGCGGGTTACTGGATTCGTCTGAATAATTTACGCTAACGTAGCGAACGCCTCGTTCGACCATTCTGCGAGCGAGCAGGCATTGCTTGCCGAAATCGTCGGTTTTCTTTTCCCCTATGCCATAGATTTTCTTAGTAGCTTCGCTTTCCCTGGAAAGATCCGTTAATTCGGGAGCCTCCATTTGCATACGCCATGCGAGTTCGTAGGTCTTGATGGTGGCATCCAAACGATCATCTGCCGGAGAACGGGACGCTTGTTCGGAATTGAGACCTTGGAGGAAATCAAAACGCTGACGCCTTTGAGAGTCACTGAGCATGGCGTTGTCGACGTTCCTGATCTTGACTGCGCTTGCGCTTCCAGCCCGCCCCACGGCCGTGCCTTGGTGAATGGATGGAAGAAAGGCATCCCCGTAGTTTCGTGGTCCGCCTTTTCCTGCGGAAGGGGAGATGGTTACGAAAGCAGGAAGATTTTCGTTTTCAGTGCCAAGTCCGTAAGAAATCCAACTACCCATGGAAGGGCGCACCAAATTGGTGGCCCCAGTGTGAAGGAATAAGGTAGAAGGACCATGAGCCACACCTTCCGTATGCATGGAATGAATAAATGCGAGGTCATCCACTTGACCGGCTATGTGGGGAAAAAGTGAGGAGACTTGTTTGCCGCATTCGCCGTATTGCTTGAAATCCCACAAGGGTTTCATCAATTTCCTCTTGCTTTGTTTGCCAAAGGTTCCTGTCCGGACACCGACGAAATCGATGTTCTTACCATCCTTGGCAATCAGTTCCGGCTTGTAGTCGAAGGTATCGACGTGACTCGGTCCACCCGCCATGAAGATGAAGATTACGCGTTTAGCTCGTTGCGGTATGAGAGAGGCCTTGGCGGCTAAGGGGTTGCCCGTGAGAGCTTGGGCGCCTTGCATGCCGGCCACGGCCAACGAACCGAAGCCGCATGCTGCGCTCTTGAGCATTTGGCGACGGGAAAACGATTGAGCTATGTGGTCCATGGCTTATTGTTTTATTCAGTTCAGGTAGCGAAAGTCGAGGCAGGCAAAAAGTCCATGAAGGATGCCGCCCCAAGCATCTTCTTTGTCTGTGCTTCCACCATGCTTCTTTAAGTAAGCCAAGGCAAGGGACTTTTCCCCATCACTGGGAATTCTTCCAAGGGTGGTCTTGTAAGCGAAAACGAGTCTTTGCTGGTCATCCAGTCCCTCCATTTCGAGTATTTTGACTGCTGCGGCTTTTGCTTCGTTGAGCACAAATCGACTGTTCATCATGAAGAGTGCCTGTGTAGGAACCGTACTGGCATTTCGGTTACCCGATACGAGCCCGGGGTTGGGATAATCGAAAACGGCGAACATTTCCGGAATCTTGTTTCGGTCCAGTTTTTCGAACATGGACCGCGTCTTGTCCATGCCTTCCCGAGAATAGGAAATTTGGCCGCTTGCCACCAACATGGCGTCCCTTATGGACTCGACCTCGAGACGACGACGATTTTGCCTTGAGAACAGATCGTTTTGAGGGTCTGCCTCGATCGCTCCCGGGGCTCCCGTTGACGACATGCGGTAGGCGTTCGAAAGAACCACCTTGCGAATCAGTTTCTTAGTGGACCATTCGTTTTCAATAAAAGAGATAGCCAAATGGTCAAGAAGTTGGGGGTGAGTGGGACGACGGCCCATTTCCCCGAAATTATCCGGTGTGGCTACTATGCCCCTCCCGAAAAGATGACGCCAGACCCGATTTGCATAAACACGGGCGGTAAGAGGATTGTCGGAAGACGCCACCCAATCGGCAAGCTGAAGACGCCCGCTTGAACCTTTGGGTATCTCGGGCTTCGGAGATAAATCCGGAGGAGTGGCCACGGCTAGGAAGCCACGCTTGACGTAAGGACCAAGGTTCCGAATCTCCCCCCTTCGATGAATACGCCAGTCCCCTGCTTCCTTGTGCTCGAGAACGGTCATCACCTTGACCGCCCCTGAAGGGGAGGTTTTTTTATGCTCCTTAAGCTTGGTTCTAAGATCGGCGACTAGCTTTTCAGCTTGCTTCTTCCGGGCCTTGGCGAGCTCCTGCTTTTCCTTCGATTCTTCCTTGGCCAGCTCGGATTCCTCCTTCTTGGCAAGAACAGGAGGAGGTTTCTCGGTCTTGGACAACAAACGAATGGCGTCGGCAATCACGACCTGATTGGTGTCTTCGGTCGTGATCTGGATGACTTCCCGGGTTCCCTTCTCGAAGTGGTAGGTCCCCAACGAAACAAAGGAGCCGAGAATCGGGGGTTGCTTGGTCTGGTTGACGTAAACCTTTTGCTCGCCGTCGGCATGCATGATGGTAATCGGTGTCTTCTTTTCCCGGTTGATACCTGGGGTATAGGAAAGCTGGATTTCATACTTGCCCGGCTCGGGGATTCGGGCGGGAAAAGTAACTGACTTTCTCCCCTTGCCCTTGGAGTCATCGTGCAAGTAACGCTTTCCGACATACCCCTTGGTATGGGTCGAGGACACCCATTTCCCGACTAGCTTGGCATCCACGTCATCCACCACCACACCTCCCAGTTTGCCGGGATCAAGGGAATTCTGTCCGGCTTTGGCAAAATCCGTATTTCCTCCAAGAGCCTTGAGCTGTGCTTCGGCTTTTTTCAATTCGCCCTCAAGCTTCTTTTGATCAGCCGAGTGTTTCTTGCGGGCAACCGCATGTTGATCGCGCAGCGTTCGTTCATGAAAACTACCGACGTTTCCCGGGACCAAGCTATTAGTACCTCTAAAAATTCCCGCCAAAGAATAGTATTCTTCGATGGGAATGGGATCGAACGGATGATCATGACAACGGACGCACCCCATGGTCATGCCCAAGAAAGCCCGCCCCACGGCACTGATTTGCTCATCGACTATCTCCATGCGCAAGAGCGCTTTGTCCTGTAACTCGTAGTTGTGCGGTCCGAGGGCGAGAAAGCCGGTTCCGGTTAGGTTCCAGTTGAATTCCTTATCGTTAGTGGATGGGAGCAGGTCGCCTGCGATTTGCTCCTTGGCGAACTGATCGAAAGGCTTGTCCTCGTTGAAGCTCTCGATGACGTATTCCCGGAAGCGATGAGCATTGGGAAAAGGATTGTTGCGCCCGCCTCCCGTGGTATCGGCATAACGGGCAACGTCCAGCCAATGGCGCCCCCAGCGTTCCCCGAAACGGGGGGAAGCAAGCAAGTCGTCCACCACCTTGGCATAGGAATCGGGAGAATCATCCGCCTGAAAAGCCTCGATTTGCCCGACGTCGGGAGGAAGTCCGGTCAGGTCAAAATAAAGCCTGCGGAGCAAAGTCGATTCGTCCGCTGGTGGACTTGGTTGTAAATCGATTTCTTCAAGTTTTGCCAATACAAAGTGATCCAATTCGTCTTTCACCCATTTTGCTTCTTTAACGGCTGGCAATTGGGGGAAATCCAATGGATTGAAAACCCAGAACTTCCGGCCTTCCTTGAGAGTCTTTGCTTTGGGGCCAATTGTCTCCACAATCACTTCCATTGGCATGTCCCTAGGATCAGGAGCACCCATTGCAATCCATTTCTCAAAATCAGCCACCACTTGTTTAGGTAGTTTTTTATTAGGGGGCATGCGCAAATCGTTGTCTTTGTAGCTGATAGCCGTAAGCAGACGACTTTCGGTGGGTTTGCCCGGTATCACGACTGGTCCGCTTTCACCGCCCTGCGTCCAACCCGCCTTGCGGTCCAGATAAAGATTGGCCTTGAGCTTTTTCGCCTTGGCCGAGTGACACTCGTAGCAATTATTGACCAAGACGGGGCGTATTTTCTTTTCAAAGAATGCCGAGCCTTCCGCCGTGTCCTCTGCTCCTGATGAAAACGCTGTCGCCAAGCATGAGACAGCAAGAAAAACGACTACTGGAGAAGTTTTCATCAAAGCTCTGTTCAGATTGTTAACATGTTTTTCACCTGCATTTTATATTTGAATCCCCCAATGGAAACAACAAGTTTTTCTGAATCAAATGGAAATATACTATGCCGAGACACCTGTCGGGAATGTACGAATTACCTGTAATGAAGATGCCGTCACTCAACTTGAATTTATTAAAAATAACTTTTCGGGAATCGCGATTACCATTCCGAAAGCTTTGCCATGTACCTTTAAAGAAAAGCAATTGGGCAAGGGAATCCCCTTGCTTCCACGAGGTACTGAATTTCAGCGAATGGTTTGGGATGCCTTGCTCAATGTACCTTTTGGTCAAACAGTTAGCTATGGAGAAATTGCCGTACTACTTGGAGGGAAGGAGAAGGCGAGAGCGGTTGGAGCAGTTGGAGCGAATCCAGTGGCAATCTTAATTCCCTGTAATCGCGCACTCCCGGCAAACGGTAAAACGGGAAAATACAGATGGGGGTGGGTCGGAAGAAAAGCTTGCTAGATTGGGAAACTGCAAACAATGAAGAATAACAGCTCTTTAGTCCCTTTTTAGGCTTTAAATGAGCTTATTGACACTAATAGCATGTTCGGATCTGTTAAAAAAAAGTACACGCATATCATTTGGGACTGGAACGGGACTATTATCGACGACGCCAAATTATGTGTCCGGATAGTCAATGATATCCTCGAGGATCGAGGATTGCCTAAGCTCCTATTGGAACATTATCGGGAACAATTCGATTTTCCGGTTCGAGATTATTACAATCGGCTTGGACTTCCTTGCCAAGGCCCGGAATTCAATGAAATATCTACTCTTTTCATCGAAAAATACCATTTTTTATGGAAACAATGTGTTCTCCAAGAAAATGCGAGTGCAACCATTTCAAAAATCTCTTCACTTGGTATTGATCAATCATTGCTTTCGGCTGGTAAAGAAGAGCATGTAAAGGCATTTGTTCGGCATCATAATTTACATGATTATTTTTGTGTGATAGCCGGAACCAGTAATATTCATGCGGAGGGCAAACTGGATAGAGCAAGAAGCCTTGTGGAGGGTTCTGAATTGAAGAGGGACGAATATTTGCTCGTGGGAGATACTTTGCATGATCATAAAGTTGCTCAGGAACTTGGCATTGATTGCTTGCTTTATTCGAATGGTCATCATTCTGAACGAAAACTAACTGCATCGGGGTCGCCTGTTATAAATCAATTGGACCAATTGCTCAAGTGGGTGGTGTGAATACTGAAAATACATCCGGTCCCGTTTTGATAGTTGTGGCTTTACTTGCAGAAGCCCGCCCGCTAGTCAGTAGCTTGAATCTCAATTTTCATTCCCATGGGGAATATCGAAATGATGAGTTTACTTTGATTGTTACTGGCGTCGGACGCATTTCCTCTGCAATATCGACGACAAAAGCCTTTAGCCTCAACGACGACTATGTGTCTGTACTCAACTTTGGGCTCTGCGGTTCTAGGAATCCCAAGACCAACATTGGGGAAATGCGTTACGTGAATCGAATTCGAGAAGTGTGCACCGGTAGGGACTTCTTCCCCGACTCTTTAATTGCTCATGAATGGGAAGAATCTGCGATTCAATGCCATGACCAACCGGTACAAGACTCAAATGTTATGGATTTCGACCCTTTTGCCGAGATCGTAGATATGGAGTCGGCAGGATTTTTCCAAGCGGCGACATTTTTTCTGCCTGTACATTCGATCCATTGCATAAAGGTCGTTTCAGATCACTTGGACTCCTCTAGGAAAAGCACAAAAGACATTGAGGATTTGATCAATCACAGGGTTTTTGAAATCTCTAAATATCTACAACAAATTTGTCGGTCGATTACAGCGGCTAAACCTAAAATACATGCTCATATCCAATCTTCCATTGATGACATAGCTAAAAGTTGGAGATTAACAAAGACTCAAGTCCATTCACTCCATAAAATCGCTCTTGGAGCCAGTTTGAGGAAAATAGATTTCAGACCGATATTAAAAAAAATCGAATCCGAAAACCCCATTGTCAAGAGTGATCGTAACCTTGCTTTCACCCATCTTTGTCGTGAATTGGCTAAATAAACCACTTTCTCATATTTACGTTGAGCATGGAGCTGCGGACTATGCTACAACAAAAAGAATCCTTGAGCGTTTTCCTCGATCTGAAATTATATTCATCGATGATTACAAAGATTTCTTTAATCGTAGAAATCAGAATTTCGAAGCCCAGAAATTGAGTCCAAAACTAATTCTAGCGAAAAAGAAATCTGATTATATTTACGATGGCAGTCAATTTGTTCAGGAGGGGGACGAAACTGATTATTTTTACACGGCGTTAATGCTTAATTGTCTGTATGATTGCTCTTATTGCTATCTCCAAGGAATGTTCTCTTCAGCAAATTTGGTTTTGTTTGCTAACCTAGACGATTATTTTACTTCGGTAATTAATTTTTTGTCCGAAAGAGATGATTCCCATAAACAAATCTTGCTCAGTATTTCCCATGATTGCGATTTACTGGCTTTCGAAAAAGTGTCGGGGGTTTGTCGTGAATGGATTCGTTTTTTAGAAGACCATCCGGGTTTTGATATTGAAATCCGAACAAAGAGTGCGAACTTTTCGGCAATTCAGGATTTAACTCCTACCGATCGCGTGCTTTTGGCCTGGACCTTGTCCCCCCCCATAGTCGAGGAAAGGTATGAAAAGGGTGTTCCCAGCACTCGGCTTCGCCTTGAAAATGCTTTGTTGGCCGCTTCTTCTGGTTGGCCTATTCGTATTTGCTTTGATCCGGTTATTCCCGTTGATGGATGGCGAGAGGCTTATTCATCTCTCGTTGAACAGACTTTCTGCAAATTTCCCATGAAGCAATTGAGAGACGTCACTGTCGGAACCTTTCGGATGAATGGGGATTATTTTCGAAGGATGGCCCAAGCAAGACCTTCCGAAGAATTGGTTTATCGAGATTGGGAGAATAGGAACGGCGTGGTTTCCCATACTTTTGATGAAAGACATGAGATTAACGATTTTCTAACAGAGCAGCTATTGAATTACATACCGTCTGAGAAGATTCGAACATGGTCGTGATGGTATGTTAGCGATTGACCGGCTTCCATGAGGACTTATCCTTTTCACCCTTTCGTTGCTCTCTAATGAATCGCGTTTACGTCAAGACATACGGTTGCCAGATGAACGAGCGTGACTCGGAGGCTGTTTCCTCCAAGTTGCGAGCTCGCGGTTATTCGATTGTTGACGATGAAAAGAATGCCGACGTCGTTCTTCTAAACACTTGCAGCGTTAGGGATCAGGCTGAGCAAAAAGCTATTGGCAAAGCCGGTTACCTCGCCGCTCGCAAAAAGAAAACCCCAAACTTTGTTTTTGGTGTTATGGGATGTATGGCTCAAAATCATGGTGAAGATCTTTTGGATCGACTGCCGGATTTAGACCTTATCGTCGGTACTCAAAAATTCCATCGTATTCCTGATCACCTGGATAATATCGTATCTACGATTACGGGCTTAGGGCCTTCCCCGCAAACAATCATTGACTTGGGAGACGAGGAGGACTCGCAAAATGAAATCCGTGAGCATACCCCAGATCAGCTTAAGGTTTCAGCCTTTGTTTCGATCATGCAGGGTTGCAACATGAATTGCGCTTTCTGTATCGTTCCCAAAACACGCGGCGAAGAACGCTATCGTCCCATCGAGCAAATTGTTGCAGAGGTCGAGGAATTGGTATCTTCCGGCACGCGTGAAGTCACCCTACTTGGTCAGATTGTGAATGCCTATGGTCGTGGGCAAATACCTTTCTTCAAAGGGAAAAGTCCTTTTGTTCAATTGTTGGAGGCTATCCACGAAGTGAAATCCTTGAAGCGCATTCGTTTCACTTCCCCGCATCCCGTAGGCTACGGGAAGGACTTGGTGAATGCTTATCGTGAATTGCCTAAATTATGCGAGTATGCTCACCTACCCGTCCAAAGTGGTTCTAATCGCATCCTGAAAGCGATGAACAGGCCATACACCAAAGAGAAATTTCTTCGCATTGTTGATTCTTTACGCGAGTCAGTGCCGGACATTTACCTGAGCACTGACATTATTGTCGGTTTTCCTGGAGAAACGGAGACTGACTATGAACAAACCAAGGATCTGTTTGAAGAAGTGGGATTTGAAATGGCCTTTATTTTCAAGTACAGCATCCGTACGGGTACTAAGGCTGCAGACCTGGCAGACCAGATACCTCGAGAAACGAAGGAAACCCGCAACCAGGAATTACTTCGTATTTTGGAAAAGAGCTCGCTGCGGCGAAACGAATCATTGCTCGGTAGCTCTCAGCAAGTTTTAGTCGAAGGGCCGGCACGCAAAGGGAAAGGCCAATATATCGGTCGTACGCGTGGATTTCGTAAAGTGATTTTCCCCGGCAACAAACGGATGGTCGGTCAATTGCTCGATGTGAAAATTGAGGAAGCAACCGTAACAATTTTGCACGGCTTACCAACTTTAACTAAATCTACCTTAGAAGCAAATTCTTCTACTGTTTAGAAAACTTTATTTATGAATCTTTTTTTTCATACTCTGTTCACTGGTTGTAGCCTTTTTGCATTGGGCGCCTACTTGGCTTGGCGTTCAGCAATTAGGGAACACACAGTAAAGAGTTTCCCGCGTTCAAAGATTGCAGCGATTGCGACTATGACGATTGCAGCGGCTTGGTTCTTATACCGGCACATTTTGCATCTTAGTGAAGCGGATTTTGGCGAGCACAAGGTGTTGATTTCTATCATTACTCTGGTGTTACTTGTGATGCCTTTTAAATTCCTTCCCGATTTTTTGGCCGTTAGGGGTGCTGCGATCTTGGTTTTGTTCTATTCGAGAGAAGCTTTGGATGCTGCTTTTATGCAAGAACCCGCGAGCCGATTGTTCATGGTTTCTATCGTTTATGTCGGGATTGCAATAGCCCTTTACCTTGGTGCTTGGCCGTATCGATTGAGAGATTTCCTTAACTGGCTTTACGTTTCCAGTCGCCGTCCTCGAATTCTTGGCGCGTCGATGGCGGCTTACGGAATCTTGTTGGGAGCTATAGCTTTTGGTTATTAATGAAGGATGTAAGTTCGTGCGGAATTATTATTCTTGTTTCCGGGCCGGCCGGCATAGGTAAGACAACGGTTTGTGAAAGCTTATTGGCTGAATTCAGTCCTGGCCTAGAACGAGTTGTTACGGCAACAACGCGTGCTCCTCGAGTGGGAGAATTGGATGGCGTGGATTATCACTTTCTCTCGACTGAGAAGTTTGGGCAGAAGGTGTTGGCGAACGAGTTCTACGAACATGCGTTGGTGCATGGGCGACGCTATGGGACATTGAAAAGCGAGATCAGAATACGATTGGAGATGGGAGTAGATCTCCTGCTGAACGTAGACGTTCAAGGCTTCGACGCATTTCGAAAGGCGAGCGAGACGGATAGGTTTTTGTCGGGTAAGCTTCGAACGGTTTTCTTGATGCCTAAAAACTTGGAGGAGTTAAAAGCTCGACTGTTAAGCCGAGGTACCGACTCCGAAGAAGAAATCGAACGCCGCATGGCTACGGCAAAAGCTGAAGTAGCCAGAAATGGAGAATACGACTATTGCGTCAACAGCAAATCGATGGGGCACGATCTTGAGTGCGTACGTAAGATTTATCTCGATGCAAAAGTCTAGGGAGTAACCTTTTTCTAATACTTCGCCAAAAGTCTAAGTGGCAAGTTCGACGCGTTCGGACTCGGGCCAATCGATATGGAAGAATTTTTCTCGCGGTTCATCCGTACGCTCATATGTGTGGGCTCCAAAATAATCTCTTTGTGCTTGAAGCAGGTTTTGAGGAAGTCGAGCACAACGGTAGCCGTCATAGTATGCTAGTGCCGATGCGAAGGTGGGAATTGGCACACCATGTTCTGCTGCGGTGGCTACGACTTTCCGCCAATTGGCTTGAGCGGCGGCGATGGAATCACGGAAGTAGGGATCGAGAAGGAGATTGGCTAATTTAGGGTCTCGCTCGTAGGCCTCGGTGATTTTTTGCAGAAAGGCAGCTCGGATGATACATCCACCTCGCCAAATTTGAGCAATCTCACCGAAATTCAGTTCCCAGTCGTATTCGTTTTGAGCTTCGCGCATCAGCTGAAACCCTTGGGCGTAAGAGCAAATCTTTGAGCAATAGAGTGCGTCACGAATGGCTTGGACGAAGGCTTCTTTGTCTCCAGCAAAGTCTTTTTCCGGACCAGATAAGACAGACTCGGCTTCTACTCGTTCCTCCTTTACGGCACTAAGGCAACGAGCGAATACGGCTTCTGAAACTGTTGGGGCGGGCACGCCCATGTCGAGGGCGTTGACAGAAGTCCATTTCCCTGTCCCTTTTTGACCGGCAGTATCCAGCACTACATCGACGAAGGGTCTCCCTGTGCGAGGGTCTGCCTGTTTGAGAATGTCTGCAGTGATCTCTATGAGAAAGGAATCGAGTGAACCTTGATTCCATTCGCTAAATATTTCTCCCATTTCTGGCGGAGTCAGGCCAAGAAGGCGTTGCATCAAGTCGTAGGCTTCGCAGATCATCTGCATGTCTCCATACTCTATGCCATTATGAACCATCTTTACATAGTGGCCGGCGCCGTTTGGACCGATATAGGCCGAGCAAGGGAAACCTCCTTCAATCGGTTTGCCTGGTTCAGCACCCTCAAGAGGTTTACCGTTCTGGGGATCAACTTTTGCGGCGATTGACTTCCAAATGGGCTCGAGTGTCTCCCATGCCTCCCAATCGCCTCCCGGCATCAGAGATGGCCCGAAACGAGCACCCTCTTCACCGCCGCTAACTCCTGAGCCTATGAAATGAAAACCTTTCCCTTTAAGCTCTTTTTCGCGACGGATTGTATCTGTCCACTTTGCATTGCCGCCATCAATGATGATATCTCCTTTGTCCAAGTGCGGCAGAAGGGAATTTATGACAGCATCAGTGGCCTCTCCCGCCTTCACTAAAATAATTATTTTTCTGGGTCGCTGAATAGAAAATACGAAATCCTCAAGTGCTTCGCAATCAACTAGTCCTCCAGGAGTATCCGGATTGCTTTCCACGAAGGCTTTTGTCTTGGATGAGGTTCTGTTGTAAACTGAGATTCGAAATCCGTGATCCGCAATGTTTAAGGCAAGGTTTTGTCCCATGACCGCCAAGCCTATGAGACCGATTTCTGATAGATTATCGTTCATTATATTTAAATTACTAAGCGAACTGTCATAGGTAGCTCTTGTCTGGTAGAGTTTTCAACAGCTTCAATTGAAGCATCGATCGAATTCTTTCAAGAACCAATGAGAAATTTCTCCCATACCTTTTAGGTCGGTGTGATGACGGCTTACTTTTTTTAAAGGATTCTGTAGTGATTTAGTTGATCTTCAATCATGCGATCCAGATAGAGGGACAACTTTGAGTAGATCATATTCTAGGTCCATCATCGAGCAGTCACTTGCTATCTCATCTCTAATTTTTACATCAGAGCGCTCATGTCTTATTGTTCTTGTGCGTCGCCACTCGACTTGAGGACTTCGGCTGGGCTATTCCAATTTTCAAGTCCCGGAAACTTGCCATTCGTGGCCGTTTCTGATGAGAAGTTTGTCTGCATCGAGCGGTCCCCATGTCCCCGCCGCATAGGCGCCGAGCCCTTTGGCTCCCTTTTCAGCCCAGTGCTCAAGCACGGGCGTAAGGAGACTCCAAGACGTTTCCGTTTCATCTCCTCGAATAAAGAGAGTGCCATCTCCGTTCATGGCATCGAGGATGAGGCGCTCATATGCCTCCGGAGTATCAGAACCGAAGGTGGTGTCATAACCAAAGGAAAGTTCTACGGGTTGGAGTTGAGTCGCAAGTCCCGGTTTTTTTGAATTTAGGGTGAGAGTAACGCCTTCGTTCGGTTGAATGCGTATAACTAAAGAGTTAGGCGATATGTCAAAACGGTCTCCTTCGCTAAAGAGTATCGCGGGTGGCCGACTAAATTGAACCGTAATTTCACTGGCTTTGCGCGACATGCACTTTCCCGATCGGAGATAGAACGGAACGCCTTTCCATCGCCAATTATCAAGATACAAACGAATGGCCGTATAGGTTTCAGTTGAGGAATCTTCGGGTATTCCTTCTTCCTGTAGATAGCCGATCGCTTTCTCGCCTCCAACCAAGCCTTCCTTGTAGAGTGCACGAACTACATCGGTGTCATCTCCGTCGAGATCGAGTGGGCGAATTGCCCTGAGAGCCTTTACTTTTTCGTCTCTAATCGCTTCGGGATCGAGGGAAGAAGGCGGTTCCATTGCGGTAAGAGCAAGCAACTGCATGACATGGTTCTGAACCATGTCCCTTAATGCGCCGCTTCGGTCATAATAACCTCCTCGCGACTCAACCCCTATAGTCTCAGCCACAGTGATTTGAACACAGGAAACGTAACGGCGATTCCAGATCGGCTCGAAAATAGAGTTTGCAAAGCGCTGCACTAGAAGACTCTGCACAGTTTCCTTTCCAAGGTAGTGGTCGATGCGGTATACTTGGGACTCGTCAAATCTTCGATTTATAATGGCATTCAGTTCCTGTGCGGAAGCAAGATCACGACCAAATGGTTTTTCGATTACGACCTTTGACGAGGCAGAAGTTTGTCTATGGCGACGGGCTAATCCTGAACTACCAAGGTTTTCCAAGATAGGCTTAAAAACGCTTGGTGGAGTCGAAACATAAAAAAGGCACTGCGTCTCGGTCCCGATCGAACTTTCAATTTCACCGATACGTTGGCTAAGTCGGTCGAAGGAATCCGGAGCATCATAAGGACCTGCATGGTAGTGCAGATTACCTGCCATTTGCCCCCAGATCTCTTCATTGAGAGGTCGGCGCGAATACTTCCCAATTGCATCTCCCATGCTCTGGCGAAAAGCTTCGTCGGTCATTTCACTTCGTCCATATCCAATAAGGTGAAAATCCTCTGAGAGCAAATCATCAAATCCAAGATTGTAAAGTCCGGGTAAAAGCTTGCGGGCTGTGAGGTCGCCCGATGCACCGAAAATAACAATAATAGTCGGTGGAGCTTTACGGCTTGAATCACGTCTTTGACGAGTAGAAGAGAATTCTTGTGACATAAATTTTAAGATTAAAATATATCTAATGAAATCGATGGGGGAACAAGGCAATGTTTTCGTGGTGAAAAATTTCTGGCTTGCCTTCGGTGCCGGCAGGTAAATCAACTTCTATTATATCTAAACGAAAATGCTTGGGCCTTTGCTTTCGTTGATTGAGATAACTCTTGCAGGCCCTAAGAAGCGCCCTTCTTTTACGAGGAGTCAGACTATCGTAACCAGAAACAAGCGAAGAGGTTGAACGAGCTCGTACCTCTACGAAAACAAGTACCTCCTTATCTTTGCAAATTAGATCGATTTCATCTCTTCGGTCCTTCGGGTTACGCCAGTTTGCAAAGAGAACATAGTAGCCTTTTCCCTTTAAAAATCTACAAGAAAGCCACTCTCCGTAACGACCTCGTTCAGCTCGGTTCGCATCGTTTGACAGACCAATAATCCGCCAGTATATTGACTCGATAAAGCGTTGCAGAAGAGTTTGGTCCAACCAAGATTTCAGCGCCATTCGTGCTTGGGGTATCGACAGGCAAGCTCATTCTTAATCGTCAAATAGGAATCTTTCCAAAAGGCGGAAAGGTCACGAGTCACTTGAACGGGTCTGCGGTTGGGACCGAGTACCTCTACTCGCAAAAGATACCTTCCAGCGGCAATCGTCGGTGTGCTTTCGAGATCATACAAGTCCTGGACGGTGGCGGAGAGCGTAACTTCGCCATCCTCGTCGAAGCGAAGTCGAGCGGGGCTTTTCCTCGCGGGAAGATTGATCTCCTCTGGAGCAAGTTGATCCAAAGCTAATCTTTGCTCTCGTGATAACCACTCGCGCAAAAAGGGAAAGACATCCTTGTTGCGAACAGATCGCCAACTTTTTTCTCCAAGGCAAAACTGTTCAAGCACCAGACGACGGGCGGCATCGTCGATAGGCTCAATTTCAAGCTCAGGACATTGGGCAGCGGCAAAGTTTACGCGGGCTACAAAACGATCGCATGCGATATTCCAATGCTTCAGGCGCAAACGCCCTGACAAGACTTCAGCAGCAAGGACGCGAGCAGCTTCCTCGGAACTAGGTTCCCCGGACTTTTCCTCCGAGAGAACGAGATCGCGAAACTTTTTAATTCGTCGGCATACGACAATTCGGGATTCTTCGTCAAAATAAGTCTCTACCCGGTGAGAAAAACTTTTGGGAAATATTTCCTCGATCCATTCTTCACGGATCTCCGTGGCGAGACTCAACACGAGACCCACTTTTCCACGCATTTCAATTTCATCTAATTCGGCTGCAACAAGAAGATCAGCATCGCGGGCGGTGCTCTGCCGACGAAGCTCCCCATTTTTTCCATTTGAAAGAGCATACACGAGCATCCCTGAGTTGCGTCGCTTGCCGATATGATCGGGAAAAGCACACAATAGGCATTTAGCCAAGTCTGCAGGAGAGCATGATATATCTTCATCGATGTCTATTCCGGCAAGAGAAAGATAACGTTGGGAAAGGCGTAAGGCATCTCGGCAACGACCCGCATGGATGCCGAGATCTCTACAGAGCGAAGGGTCGAAGTTTCGTTCGGCTGCTAATCTCCAAGCACGTAGCACGCGAAAAAAATCGGTGGCGATTTCACTTTGATCGGCATCTAGAAGATCTTCCCGCTCTCTCTCGAGACGCTTATCGCTTAAAGGTAGCAAAATCGTACGATCCTGACTCAGAGCCAGGGCAAGTGCCACGGCAGGAAGGCAATCTCGAGCTCGTGCTTCGAGTAATGCTCGGGCATGACGTGGATGTAGAGGGAAAGCAGCCATTTCTCGCCCGAGATTCGTCAGGTATCCATTGAGGTCTAAAGCTCCCAGGTCAGCCAATAGACCTCGGGCTTTTACGAGTGCCAATTCTGTGGGTTGTTCAAACCAACAAACTGTTGAAGGTTCTTGCCCGGCGGCCAATAAACTCAGCATTGTTTCGGCAAAATCCAAACGCAATACTTCTGGGGTTTCGGATGCAAATCGGCGTTCGTGCTCCTTTTCTCCCCAAAGCCTTAAACAAAATCCGGGAGCAGTTCTACCGGCTCGGCCAGCTCGTTGATCCGCTGATGCACGGCTGATTGGCTCTGTCAAAAGAGCATTAATACCGCGTCTCGTATCAAAACTTGCTTTCTTCGCTAACCCCGAGTCGACAACCACTCGCACGCCATCAATGGTCAAAGAGGTTTCCGCCACATTGGTTGCTACTACCACTTTGCGCCGTTCACTTTTACGAATGGCAGCATCCTGACGGTCCGGTGGCAAGTCGCCGTAAAGCGGAAGGAGATCGAATCCTTTCATGAGATGGGAATGGCTCAATTCTTCGATCGTTTTTCGGATTTCAAACGCTCCCGGCATAAAGACGAGAAAATCCCCATCGTATTCCGAGGAGAGGCGTATTATTTGTTTTGCGGCTCTCTGCCATACGGTTTCATCCCTGCTAGCACCTGCAAAAGAAACCTCAACAGGGAACGAGCGACCATCAACCTGAACTACAGGGCAAGAGCCAAGGTATTCACAAAGAGGCTCAGTTGCAATGGTCGCTGAGGTCACTACTAAAGCGAGATCTGGACGCGAAGTCTCTTGTAAGGTTTTGGCCAAAGCGAGAGTAAGGTCAGACTCCAGACTGCGCTCGTGAAACTCATCGAATATAAGAGCGGAAATACCTGAAAGGTCAGGTCGAGCAAGCATTCGTCGTAAAAGTAAACCTTCGGTGACATATACGATTTTGGTAGCAGAAGACGTTTTATTGTCGAAACGCACCTGATAACCAACCTCTTGCCCAACGTAACTACCTCGTTCGCTCGACACTCGCCGCGCAAGCATGCGAGTGGCAAGCCGGCGTGGCTCAAGAATTACAATTTGGTCAGGGAATGATCCGGAGTCGAGCAACATTTGGGGTAATTGCGTGGACTTTCCCGAACCCGTTGGAGCCGTAACAACCAGACGTCGCTCGCCACATGCTGCGGAAACGATATCGTCGACTTTAGAAACAATGGGAAGCTCTCTCTGCATGATGAAACTGTTTCAAGCAAATCTCCAAAAGCCAGAAACGCGAGCAAACAACTAGGGGCGAGTCGTGAAACTCGCCCCCGTGCCCATATTAAAACAATGACCGATGCCCAAATCTAAGAAATCTTGATTTCTCTTGGCTTCGCCTTTTGACATTTCGGGAATGTGATGGTGAGCACTCCATCAGTGAGAGTGGCTTTTGCCTGATCGATTTCTACGCCATCTGGCAATTGAAGAGAATAAGAACAATTTGGTTCATTGACAACTGGGTTTACCACCCCGCCCGCTTTTTCTCCAGAAATCAAAAGAAGATTATCGTCTAACTTGATTGAAACCTCTTTTTTCGAAAAACCAGGCAAGGATAGAAAGATTTCATAGCGGTCTTCTTCGTCAACCAATTTTACAGGTGTTCGAGACTCATTGTGATTATCATGACTTAAGGATCCCAAAAAGGCCTGGGCGAGCGGGACGATCGGGCGACCAAGTTTAAGAAATTGATTCAATTCATTTTCAAGTGAATTGGCGATGTTGTCATTATTTATACGCATAATTATTTATTCCTTTAATTTTAGATGGTTTAGAATCAAGATTTATGCAATATTTAGACCAATATTTAAAAAACTATAAAAAGTTGATAACCAAGCATTTGCATTTTTTCAGTTCGGCCTAAAGGTGTCTTTTTGACACTTCAACTATCTTGGCGATTGCCGATTGCGCTAAGTAGCGCCAAGTTGACACTATTTGTCTTGAGGTTGAAGCTCGAAAAGGGTTGCACCCCAAGAGCCTGAAGATTCGTCTCCGAGGCGAAAACCCTTCACAAACGATAACTTGCGAAGGGTTGCATGTACGGTTTCACGCAAAGTGCCGATTCCCTTTCCATGGATTATACGACCTCGCAATATTTCGCGTGAGCGACATTCGTGCAAATAAGCCTCTACAAGGTCGCCGATGTCGGCGGGACGAAACCCATGGAGATCGAGTGTTCCGTCAATTGGGATTTCAACAGCATCCATTTCTCCATTATTTTTCATCTTGCAACTGATTAAATGAAAAGTTTTGGTAGTGATTTCATTCCAATTATCAAACAATAAATGAAAGCCAGTTCATGATAATTCAGTCTACACGGATTTCCGTTTTATTGTTTGCAGTTTCTTTTGCCGCTAATGCCCAGAGTTTTCAGGCGCGCATTGCAGATTTAGACGAAAAGGCAGCCGAGTTGCAACGCCGACTTCATGACAACGAACTCCGTTTGCAACGCCACTCTGAAGTCATGGAGCAAGCACAAGCCAGGCTCAAAGCTCTTCAAACTGGAGAGGAATTGACCCCTCAAGTAAAGATTCCTGCGGATCCTACAGAATCTGTCCCTTTAACTGATCCAACTCCTGTCAGGCCATCCATCGCACCCAAACACAGACTTACTAACAAACCTTCTCATACTCCTATCCCCACCAAGTATGGAGAAATTAGTAAAAGCAATACCTATTATTTCCAGATTTTCAGCGGCTATGTAATGCCTAATAACGCTCACATACATTCTGGCGTTCACGTACCACCTGAAAACAAAGTGGCCGACTACGACAACGGATATTCTGCTGGCGCTGGAGCAGGCATCGATTTTGGTAACTGGCGAATGGGTATGGAGTTATCTCATCGCAGTTACGACAATTCCGAAGCCGGCAAGGGTCACGCGGAACTCAACACCCTAATGATCAATGGTGCTTTTGAAGTTGGTTTTCTAGAATCCAACGTGTTCTTCATTGGGGTCGGTTTAGGTCCAAGTTTGATTAAGATACAACGCCCTCCCGGAAATTGGAGTTACAAAAAGAATCTTCTATCCTACCAATTATCTACTGGGATTGGTCACCGCTTTACCGAAAGCATGTCAGGGCGATTCAGTTACAAGTACTTTTCTTCTGCTTCCACCAATAATTTTGATCCCCATGCCTCTCACGCTTTAGAAGCAGCTTTGGAGATTGATTTGTAATTATTTAAGTTACTTTCCGATTAATCCATAACTTCTGCGGGCACTTATAAAAAGCCTATTTCCTAAATCACTTAGCTTTGCTTTGATGAATAAAAGGCGTCGATTTTTTGTGAGACGTCACGATAAGAGATATCAGCAGAGTATACCAACTTGAACTCCTCGATTGCGGCATCGTTTTTTTCCATTGCCTCAAGGCAGCAACCGAGCTCGTATATTGCTTGCTTTTTTCGATCGTCCATAACTTGCAACTCACCCTTCAATGCGGTAAACTGCTCAATTGCCATATCAAAGAATTTTTTGCTTCTGTAGGCACGGCCAAGATACATGATTGAATCGAGACGCACGTTGGCGTTTCGTTGAGCTAGTTGCAATTGGGATATCGCACCATCGTAATCCGCGGTATCGTAAAGCTGGCGACCGAGTTCATAGCGATAACCGTAATCGTTCGGGTATCGCTCGACAAGAGATTCGATTTGCGTTCGATGATATTCGGCTTTTGCAAGGACCGTTTGGTCTAATCCGGATTGATTGTCAGTATTTTCAGGTTCGGCGGCGAGGGCTGCTCTCCATTGATCAATTGAATCGTCGTAGTATTCGAGGGTTAGTTCTCGCTCCTTTTTCTCGAGTGAAACATCCGATTGCCCGTCTTCATTTTTGCGGGCCTCCTGAATCCATGCTATGGCGTTTTCGAGGTCTCCTGCCCTATGGTAGAGATCGCTGAGTTGGCGATAGTTGTTTAAGTTTTCGGGCTGGGACTGCAGTTCTTCGTATGTTTGCTGAATAAGTTCTTCTAGGCCTTTGGCATCATTAACGGACTTGCTTGCTTGTTCCAGAGATTGAGCTTCTTTTTCGTCTTTTAGCTGAGCTCGATAGTCTTCGGACTCCTCCCACTTGCCCTTGTGCATTGCAATTGCAACGGATGCTTTCTTCATCAGATCTTCTGCTTCTCCGTCGCTGGGGCTTTTGCTTAAAATCGTGTTGCCTGTTTTAATGGCGTTTTCTGTGTCGTCTACAATTAGGTAGGCTCGACCTAAGTCTTTAAGGTTCGAGATATTTTCGGGTTCTAGCTTGTAGATGGTTTCATAGGCAAATATTACAGTTCTGTGCATCTCGAGGTTGGCGGCAGCATCAGCAAGTAGCTGGTGTGCAATCACGTTACCTGGATTCTTGGCAAGGAATTCCTCTGCCTTCACCAATGATCCCTCGGGATCTGTTTCAGCCTTGTTTCCCATTCCCCAAGGTGCTGCAGTTACTTTCCCCAAGAACTTTGAGAAACCTTTGGTATTATCACCGGTCACCTTGATCTGCAGAGCCCGCAGTTTTTTTCTAAGCTCCAAGCAACCCGGGACTTGCCTAAGGACGGATCCATAGATTTCCAGTGCGTACGACGGGTTGGTTCTTTCAGCAGCCTCCGAAGCTTGGAGTTGTTTGATTTGCCGCGGATCCAAATCCGCGATGGAAGTTTCTTCAATCACTTAAAAGAATTATGTATCAGGGCTAATTGGGGAAAAGATCTATAGCAGCAAATTTCAAGCAAATTTCAATGCTTTTCGTAAAGCTTGTTCCAAGGTATGAAAAACATCTCCTGCTTGGTTTGGTGCGAGAGCTTCAACCAAAAGGCGAATTTTAGGTTCGGTCCCAGAGTAACGAAGAAGGACTCGACCTTCTTTTCCTAAAGATTTTTCTTCACGGGCCACGATTTCCAACAGTTCGGGCAATGATTCGAGAGGGGTTTTCTCTAAAACGAGGTAAGCATTCTCAACGCATGGAGCTAGATCGATTTCATTCGCAAGAACTGATAACGGAGAATCCGTTTCAAGCATCGCTTGCGATGCAAGAAGAAAACTGAGTAAACCGTCACCCGATGGAAGGTGGTCACTGGCAATAATATGTCCCGATGATTCACCCCCTAAGTTGGCACCAAGCTCTCTCATCAGTTCTGCCACGTTACGATCGCCAATATCTGAACGAGCAAGACGGACATTCAAGTTATTCAAACTGCGTTCCAGCCCAGAATTACTCTGAACTGTGGCGACAAGAACATTGCTCGAAAGCTTGCCTTTTCTTTGAGCATGCAAGGCGAGAAGACCGAGGAGTTTGTCGCCATGTACGACTTCCCCTTGGTTGTCGCATAGGATCACGCGGTCCCCGTCTCCGTCGTGTGCTAAACCTATGTCGGCTTGTGTTGCCTTTACTTTTTCGGCAAGCACTTTCGGATGTTCGCTTCCGACCCCATAATTGATGGAGCCTTCACCAGCTCCAATAGTAATTACCTCGGCGCCCAATTCTCTAAGGATTGCCGGCGTAGTGACTGTTGTTGCGCCGTTGGAGAGGTCAGCCACGATTCTAATATCGCTAAGAGCGTTGTCCGGCAACATGCCCAAGATATGGCCTTTGTAACTTGAAAGGGAGTCTATAAGGGGAAGGGACTTGTCTAATAAACCTGCTTCCGCGAACTGGACTTCAGATACCCCGAGGATTTGCTCCTCGATAGCCAATTCCTGATCCTTTGAGAGTTTACGACCCCTATGGTCGAACAGCTTGAAACCATTGTCGGATGCGGGGTTATGCGAAGCGGTGACCATAATGCCAAATCGCATTTCGTTCACGACTAGCGCATGGGCAAGGGCCGGCGTGGGCAGTACTCCCGCCAACATTGGAGAGCAACCGCTATTGAAGAGGCCATATGAGATAGCTGAAGCCAATTCCTCTCCCGAGGGTCGCGTGTCTCGACCTACAAGAACGGTTGCGCCATGCTCGTCTTTCAGAGCTAAAAAACTACCTATGGCCAACCCAAGTGCATAACCAAAATTTTGATTGATACAAGGTCCGCCAACTTTGCCACGAATGCCGTCCGTTCCGAAAAAACGGTGATTGACGATTTCAGTCATGGTCGGCGTAAAACTCCTTGGCTTTTTGCAACCAGTTCCGAACTTGTCCCCCTAAAATCAGCTCTTTCGCTATGATCGCTCCCTCACGAATATTAGCGGCTTTCTCCGAAATGTAAAAAGCGGCACCAGCGTTTGCGGCGATGGTTGATAGTAAGCCCTCGGGTGCACGACCGTTAAGTAAATCACTTAGAATTTCCAAATTGGCTGAGAGATCACCGCCTTTCAACTCGGATTCATCGCAGGGAGTTAACCCAAAAGAATCCGGCCTCCAGTTCTCCTCTAGAACATCTCCAAGCTCTCCGAAGCCAGCAGCAATGTTATTACCTGCGCAAGATATTTCATCCATACCTCGGCCTTCCTTTAATTTTCCATGAACTACAAGCCCTCTTCTTAATCCGAGAACATTTAGAGTGGAGGCCATCGGCACCACTAAATTCGGCGAAAAAACTCCTAATAGCTGAAAGGCTGGCCGGGCTGGATTAATTAGAGGACCTAAGAGGTTGAATACGGTTCTTCGGCCTTTTCTCGCAAGATTTTGTCTGACAGGCATGATTTCCTTGAATGCCGGATGAAAGTTCGGGGCGAAAAAGAAAGTGAAGTTCAATTCCTCTGCTGCGGCAATTAGCGTTGCAGGTGACGGAGCGAGATGTATTCCAACTCCTTCCAGGAGGTCTGCGCTTCCACATTTCGACGTAATGGAACGATTTCCGTGTTTGAGTACGGGAACACCTCCGGCGGAAAGAGTAAAAGCAACAAAAGTAGATATATTGAAACTGCCTGACTTGTCTCCTCCAGTACCGCAGACATCGATGGCTGCCTTGCTTACACTTCCGAGACCTGGATCTCTCGCCAATTTACTGAACTTAGATGCAAATGCGGCAACCTCCTCGGGAGATTCGCCTTTATCTGCAAGAGCCAAAAGGAACCGTTCCTTGTCCATGGGATCTGAATCAGGCGAAGCGAGAAGGTCTGAAGCAGCCTCAATCTCAGTATCATCCAAGTCATTGCCAGATTCAGCTTTGTGGGAGAAATTGTTTAGAGCCTTTTCAGTCATTTTAATCGATTTGCGGATTGGTTTTAGGATGTTCGTGAGCATTACAGGGTGGTTGCTGTTTTGCCAAGAGTAGTGGTTTTCCATCTTGCCACAGCAGGTAAAAAGCCGCTTGAAGCTTTACAGGATGCGAAGTTTTCTTGAAATCTTTTTTTTCTTTTTACTTGGAATGGCGACGTCTGTTTTCGGCGTTGAGAATAATTCCTCTACAGTAAATTCGGGTCAGCGCCCGGCTTTGGGTTACGGCGATGCCTTGGTTTACGGGTTGGTGGAGGGTGTTACAGAATTTTTGCCAGTTTCGTCTACGGGTCATTTGATTCTCACTAAAGAATGTATGGGAAAAGCAAAGGATGAAGAAGTGCAGTCAGCTTTAAATGCTTATTTGATAGTGATACAGGTCGGAGCCATTCTTGCAGTTGCGTTATTGTATTGGAGGGATGTCTGGGCTATGGGCTTGGGCTTACTTGGACTTGACCCTCGTGGTCGAGCTCTGGCTCGTAATGTATTGTTGGCTTTTTTACCTGCAGCCGCAATCGGCCCTTTTCTCGATGAGGTCATTGAGAAAAAACTTTTTGGGGCTCTCCCTGTGGCGATTGCTTTGCTTGGCGGTGCTGCCATTATGTTCGCTGCCGAGCGAATGAGAGCTCATCGCGAAAGAGTTGACTCCTCTGGTGCATTGACGGAACTCAGTAAAATGCGACCCATTCAAGCCATTGCCATCGGTCTCCTGCAATGCGTGGCGATGTGGCCAGGCACCAGTCGTTCCATGATGACTATCGTGGGCGGTTATCTAGTGGGGTTACGTCCTGCAAAGGCGGCGGAATTCAGCTTTTTGCTCGGACTGGTCACTTTGACGGCAGCGGCAGGCTACAAGTCAGTTACCAGAGGAGGGGAAATGCTTGAGCACCTAGAACTTGGCCCTGTTTTGTTGGGTTGTCTCGTTGCGGGTATTTCCGCAGCCTTAGCCGTTCGTTGGTTGGTCAGTTTCCTTTCTCGACGAGGCTTGGCCTTGTTTGCTTGGTATAGAATTGTGCTCGCAACTGTTATTTTTGTTATGATTGGAATGGATATTTTGGTTTAGTTCGTGAGCTTGACTGAAGGTCAATGAAGTGATTTTATAAGATTGTTTATAAAGACCAATCTTACTTTTAATACTTACAATTTTATCCACCATGGGCCAACCTAAGCGCAAACACTCCAAGCAACGCAGCCGTAAAAGGCGTGGAGCTAATCGTTTCACCGCACCACAACTTGCCAAGGATGCGGACGGTTCCGTTATTCGTCCCCACCGTGTGAACCCGGAAACGGGCCAGTATCGCGGACGTCAAGTTCTCGACCTCGAACTTTCATAAGCCGTACTCGGCTGCTTCGGTGTAGTGACGTCCGAGGCTAGAGTTACTTTGGCCATCGATGCGATGGGCAGCGATGAAGGACCTGAAGAAATTCTTGAGGGTCTTGCCCTTGCTGTCGAAGATGCTCCTCGCAGTGCCAGATTTCTAGTGGTTGGACAGGAAGATGTCTTGGGCCCGATGATTGAATCCAAGCCTCGGTTAACATCGGCTAATGTTGAGACATTCCATGCCTCGGAAATTATTGCCATGGGGGAAAAGCCCATAGCAGGCATCAAGCAGAAAAAGGATTCTTCCATGTCTCGGGCTTTAGAGATGGTGAAAGAGAATGAAGCTGATGCCTTGTTGAGTTGCGGTAATACGGGATGTCTTATGGCTGGTGGAGCTATTCGGCTTCGCACTCTTAATGGTGTTGAACGACCAGCACTCTGTACGATTTGGCCCGGTCGTGAGCGCTACTTCACATTGCTTGATGCAGGAGCCAACCCCCACCCCAAACCCATACATGTAGCCCAGAATGCTATTCTTGGATCAAATTATGCCCGGGTTGCCTTAGGTCTGGTGAGACCTAGGGTGGGACTTCTTACGATCGGAACCGAAGAAGGCAAAGGAAACGAACTAATTCACGAGACGCACGAGATGCTCAAAAGTATCAACGGCAGCATCCTAAACTACACGGGCCTCATCGAAGGCTTTCAGATTTTTGAAAACATAGTGGATGTCGTTGTATGTGATGGTTTTGTGGGGAATATCGTGCTTAAAGCCTGTGAGTCCTTAAGCAAGTTGATCGGTAGTTTCCTTGATGAAGAATTACGTCGCAACGCTTTGCGGAAAACCGGGGCATTGCTTTCAAAGGGAGCGTTCCGAAGCCTTAAGCAAAGAATTAATCCCGAACAATTTGGAGGGGCTCCGTTGTTAGGTCTTCGTAAGCATGTAATCAAGGCACATGGTTCATCCAACAGGCATCATGTTTGTGGCGCCATAAAAATTGCTCTTGATCTGGTGCAATGCGACATGATTAGCCAAGCTCTTGCTGACATTACCTCTGCCAACGAAATCCTGCGTCCTGAGATATCCTGAAATCTATTTGAGTGATTAATTAATGACTTCCAATTCTTCCGCCATCGTACTGTTGGGTCTTGGTTCCCATGCTCCCAAAAATCGCCTTACCAATCTTGAATTGAGTAAGAAAGTAGATACTAGCGATGAGTGGATCTTTTCACGGACGGGCATCAGTGAGCGACGAATCGCTTCAGATGAAGAGGCCACCAGTGATCTCGCACTTTGCGCTGCCCAAAATGCATTAAAGGATGCCGATGTATTACCTGATGAAATTGATCTTGTAGTAGTAGCAACAATTACTCCAGATATGACCTTCCCCTCGACGGCATGTCTTCTGCAGCATAAACTTGGCCTACGAAATGTATGTTGCTTCGATTTGGAAGCAGCTTGTTCTGGGTTTGTATATGCTCTCGATGTGGCCGATGCTTTGCTCAGGTCAGGTCGCTACAAAAAAGCCCTAGTCGTGGGAGCGGAAAAACTATCGAGCATTATTGATTGGGAAGATCGTTCGACCTGCGTCCTTTTTGGCGATGGTGCCGGCGCAGCTGTATTGGGGCGCGACGGTGCAGGGCCTCGACTCGATGGCTTTCTATGCGGAGCGGATGGAGCCAATCCGTCTTTACTTTGCCAACCCGCGGGTGGTTCCTCTAGGCCGGCATCAAATGAAACTCTTACGCGAAGAGAACATTTTCTCAAGATGAACGGCCGAGAGATTTTCAAGAACGCTGTTCGCGTCATGGAATATGCCGGAAGGACTCTTTTGGAAAGACACGGGTTGACTCCTGATGACGTTGACCACGTCATACCTCATCAGGCAAATCGTAGAATCGTTGAAAGCCTATCGCAACGCCTTTCGATACCGATGGACAAGTTTTACTGTAATCTCGAGAAGTACGGCAACACTTCTGCAGCATCTATTCCCATCGCAATGGACGAAGCTAGGCGCTCTGGTATTTTTAAGTCTGGAGAAACCGGTCTTTTGGTTGCCTTTGGAGCAGGCTTGACTTGGGCCTCGGCCATTTTACGCTTTTAGATTTCAACTGACCTCAACGAAAATGAACTTCTTACGCCTTTCACTGATTCTTTTACTACTGGTTTCACTAGAAACTGACCTTTGGGCTGCCTCCCCTGGAGATTACCGTGGCCGTTCCTCTGGCAATTGGGGCCGGCAACACGACGAAAAGAACTACCTCTTTCCCGGTACTGGTTTTTTTGGAAAAAATCGTGACCCTATCCAATTCGAACAAGCAAAGAACTGGTTTATTCAGGGAGAAGCGGAAGAGAAAAAAGGTGACCTAAGGGATGCCCTTGGGTTCTACGACAAATTTTCAAAACGCAGAACCGATGCCCGTCTAATCCGCGAAGGCGTCGAAGTCCAACTCGGTCCGGAAGCCTTATTCAGGGCAGTTCGCATTCTTGAGAATCAGGGAGACTGGTCCAAGGCGTTTGACCGATTGCGCCTCATCGCTGAAGCCTATACCGAATACGACTTTGACAAGGTGGCCGAAGCCCTCATGAGGCTAACCGAACGATTGGCTAAGGAAAAGCAACCTCGCAAATGGGGCTTTATCCCTCGCTTTCGGAGTGGAGAACAAGACCGGCTTCGTCTTAACGAGATTGCTCGTCTCGCACGAGGTCCGAAATATGCCCCACGAGCACTCACGGCTCTAGCTGAAATTGCCCGCAAGGACAGTGAAGACGATGAAGCCATTGATGCTCTCGAGCGATTAGTGAATCTTTATCCCGAAAGTCATTACTGTGAAAAAGCTTATTATGACCTCGCTGTTATCCATGAGGACATGGTCGCAGGTGCTGATTACGACCAAGGGGCAACTCTCAAGGCACTGAATTTTTACGAAGATTATTTAATCCTTCATGAAACTCCCCCTCCAAGATCACGTCACGAAAACAACAAGGATTTTTCCACGAGATTAGTCGATGCCAAGGATAGATTGCTCAAAGCCGAAGAGGGCAGGGAGCGTATGCGGGAAGTGCTTTCGGCGAGCAAGCTTCGTGTGGGTCGATTCGTCGAGAAAAACGGCAAATTCTTCATTATGCGTTGGAAAGAGCTAGGAGCTCGTCCTGCGCTTCAATTTTATGGAGAAGCTATTACGGTTGCTCCCGAATCGGAATCAGCTCGTGAAGCCAAAGCTCGGATTGCTGACTTGCGTGGGCAGGAATGAGCCATACCCGTCCAGCAAACGGGTCTAGCTATCGGTGGGCAACTTTTACGTCCCTTTTTTTTCCAGTTTCTGGCATAACCTTCCTTCTTTTTTGCTTTGTGCTCGTAGGATGTGGGTATGCCCTTGGTCCTGCAGGCGAACTTCCGTTTGATCGACTATATGTACGCGTTGTTAATAACGATTCACTTGCGCCACAGGCCGGTTCTCTTCTATCACGAGCCCTTCGTGAGGAGATCATTCGTGAAGGGCGCACTCGGCTTGTGAATTCCGCAGAAGATTCGGATGCTGTTTTAACGGTTCGTCTTATTGACTATGATCAAATTCCCGAAGCTTACCGTTCTGACGATACTGTACTCGCGGCTAGTTTTCGGTTAAGCCTTTTTGCTCTTGCCCAATTGAACTCTTCTCCAAGTGGAAAAACCCTGTTGAAGGAAACTCTCTTTAATGCCAATGCGTCGACTATGTCGTCAGGTCTGTACGAGGCACCCGTTTCTCGTCAACCTATGATGACGACCTCTCGATCCCTTGCCCGAACAATTGCCGCTTTTGTAAACCGAACTGAATTGTGACTACTGATTTTGAGGCTTTCTTCGGGGATTCTCGCCCGCGGGTTCTCGCTCCTTCGATTCTTGCCGGAGACCATGCCAACCTAGCTGGATCTCTTGCCGAAGTCGAATGCGATGGTCGCCGCTGGGTCCATTTGGACGTGATGGATGGACACTTTGTTCCTAATGTCACCTTCGGTCCCCAGACAGTAGCCGATCTACGCCGCCGAACGAATGTTTTTCTAGATGTTCATTTAATGATGGAGTGCCCTCATCAATTTTTGGATGCCTTTGCCGAGGCGGGATCGGATCTTATCAGTATACATGTCGAACCCGATTATGATCATGCCGATGCATTATCTCGTATACGCGGTTTAGCCAAGCGTTCAGGCATCGTCATTAACCCGGAGACACAGGTCGAAAAAATCTTTCCATTCCTAGAACAGGTCGACCTTGTTTTGTGTATGACCGTACGACCGGGATTCGGTGGGCAAGCTTTTATGGAGAATGTTCTCGATAAGGTACGTACCCTTAATGAGCTTCGCGAAAAGGAAGGGTATCGTTATTTGATAGAAGTGGACGGTGGAGTAACTCCTGAAAACTTGACCCTTTGCACCAATGCGGGAGCTGATGTTCTTGTAGCTGGAACAGCCTATTTCAAGGCCGATGCTTCAACGCGCAAAGCTTTCGCCGAACTGGCGGGCGAACCGACTTAAAGCTTTATCATCGGTGCAATTACAAGTGCCACAACGGTCATTAACTTGAGCAGAATATTGAGGGAGGGTCCTGAGGTGTCCTTTAGAGGATCTCCAACCGTATCGCCGACCACTGCTGCTTTGTGGGCTTCTGAACCTTTGATCAGTTTTTCTCCGCCGACTTCGTAGCCTTCTTCGATCATTTTCTTGGCATTGTCCCAAGCACCACCTGCATTCGATTGAAACAAGGCCAAAAGTACACCCGATACCGTTACTCCGGCAAGGAGTCCACCTAGCATCGTCGCACCGCCAAGAAAACCTACCGCGACAGGCGTCAAAACTGCAATCATGCCGGGAGCCACCATTTCACGAATAGCGGCTTGCGTTGAGATCGAGACACATTCCCCGTATTCTGCTTCATCAATGGCTTTGTCGAATGCGGCCTTGTCCTCCTGTTCCCAATCCTCAGAGTCTACGCCTTCATTTTTTTGCATGACTTCTAAAGCTTTTTTTAGGGCGGGAATGTCTCGGAATTGGCGGCGCACCTCATGAATCATCGACATAGCAGCCCTTCCGACGGCATTCATAGCTAAAGCACTAAAGAGAAAAGGGAGCATTGCTCCCACAAATAGACCAGCCATAACCTCGGGGGTTGTAATGTCTATAGCGGATAATTTTTCCTCGTGTGTTTGGTTATAGGATGCGGTGAATGCGGCAAAAAGCGCCAATGCGGTTAGTGCCGCGGACCCTATTGCAAAGCCCTTGCCTATTGCTGCCGTTGTATTGCCAACGGCATCCAACTTGTCCGTCCGTTGGCGGACCTCGGAAGGCAGTTCTGACATTTCGGCAATTCCACCTGCATTATCAGAAATTGGCCCGTAAGCATCTACGGCAAGCTGAATTCCTGTGTTCGAAAGCATCCCTACGGCGGCGATTGCAATACCATAAAGACCCGCCAATTCGTATGCCCCAAGAATGGACGCGGCAATTACAAGGATAGGGAAAGTGGTGGAGATCATCCCAACTCCTAGACCGGCAATTATAGTAGTTGCTGAACCCGTAACTGATTGCTCTACAATAGATTTTACGGGTTTCTTTCCAGTCCCCGTGTAGTGTTCTGTAATCAAGCCAATGGCTAATCCAGCAGACAAACCAATGATTGTTGCCCAAAATACTCCCATTGCCGAATACTCTACACCGTTAAACTGCCAAGTCTCAGGAAGGAGTTTGGTAATTACAAAATAGGAAGCCAAAACCATTACTGCAGATGAACCAAATTCTCCTATATTAAGAGCACGTTGCGGATCTCCACCCTCCCGCACCTTAACGAAGAAAGTGCCGAGAATGGATGTTCCAATTCCAATCGCCCCCAACACGAGCGGCAGAATCACGGGCGAGAATCCCAGAAGAAAATCTTGGAAGTCTGGAGAGGCTGCCACGAAGGCGGCACCGAGAACCATCGTGGCTATGATTGATCCGACGTAGGACTCAAACAGGTCAGCCCCCATACCTGCGACATCACCTACGTTGTCACCTACGTTGTCTGCGATGGTTGCGGGATTGAGCGGATGATCCTCGGGAATCCCGGCTTCTACCTTGCCTACCAAATCGGCACCGACGTCAGCCGCCTTGGTATAAATTCCACCGCCAACGCGTGCGAACAAAGCAATTGATGAAGCCCCAAAGGAAAATCCCGTGATTACCGCAAGAGTCTTCGTAAGTGCATCCCCTCCCTCATCAAGGGCAGTAAAGGCATTAAAGTGGGTTACAAAGTAGGCAAATAGTCCTCCTAAGCCAAGAATCCCCAGGCCAACTACCCCTAGACCCATCACGGCACCACCGGAAAAGGCTATTTCCAGAGCTTTACCAAGACTTTCTCGAGCAGCGTTTGTAGTCCTCACATTGGCCTTTGTAGCTACACGCATTCCTAAAAAGCCAGCCAATGCGGAACACAGAGCTCCGACTACAAAGGAAACAGCCACCAATGGATCCGAGCCTTCATTTTCGGATCCGCTCCAAGCCAAAAGCACAGCCACACATACGACGAATATTGCCAAAACACGGTACTCTGCTTTTAGAAAAGCCATAGCTCCCTCCTGAATCGCCTTAGCAATGTTCTTCATGCGTTCGGTTCCCGCATCTGCCGCACTGACTTGGGATGTTTTCCAAAATGTAAAAAGAAGTGCGACGACACCAGCCGCCGGTATCCAATGTATTAGATCCTGTAAGTTCATTTTCGTTTTAGTTTTACGACGATTACGTCGGTGATTGTTCTTGATCGTTTTTGATCGATTTTGATGGAAAGGCAATCAAGAAACTGACTTTCTTTAACCCTTAAAGTATTTCTAAGACTTTTATACTATTTATTAGAGATTTTTTTCGGTTCCTTTCAATAATTTGTGATTACTTATTTACAATTTTGTTTCTCCAAGCACAAATAAACTTCTAGGGCAATTGCAATGTCACAGATCTCTTATTCCGCCTTGCAAAGAGGATCTTTTTTCCTAGGATTATTTTTATGAATTCGCCCATCTCCTATTTATTTTTAGCCTGTGTTGGTTTTTCTTTGTCTTGCTGCACTAACTCTTATCAGCATGTAAATCGCAATAATCCTCCCAATAGCTTTCCTGTTTCGGCAAGCCAAGATGCCGTTCAAGTTAATGTCGATGAGTTTGAAACTTTTTTTGAACGTCGGTATGGTTTACTATTTAAGATATTTGCGGATGAACCCTTCTCCGGTCGAATTTTATCGATCGAAAATGAAAATGGACGCGATTTTGTTGCGACTGACGAAACCTACAAAGCTGGAAAGCGAGACGGTATTAGTGCGCGCTGGTTTCCCGAAGGACAAAAGATGTATGAACGCCATTATCACCAAGGGAAATGGCACGGTCTCGTAACACGATGGTGGCCCAATGGTCAAAAGATGTATGTTAGGGCGTATACCAATGGGCAGCGACATGGGCAAGATGTCACTTGGAGATCCGATGGCACCCAGATCGATCTTTCGATGCCCGTAACTCCTGCACCCGTCCGCGCAATATCTCCGAGTGCTGAGTTGGGCATCACCACCGATACATCTATTCCCGAAGGGCAAACCGCTCTTCCCGAGGTCGAAGCCTCGATTGATCCAGTTCCATCGTTCCCTCCCATCGAACCATCTTCGGTCACTCCCGTTACTTCTGGAACTTCTTCGGATGCCTTGCCGGGTCTTCCTGCAAATCCCACAGGTTTAGATACCGGTTTACCTGCGACATCCGGTTTTCCGGAACTGTCTCCTGTTCCAACTTCGGATCCTCTGCCGCTTACCGGAACGCCAACTTTTCCTCCACTAGACAATGAAATACCTACGGGAAGTCTAGATCCACTTCCCGGCACCCCACTTGAAGCCACCGATCCTACGATTTCTTCCGATGCACTGACTTCCGACCCGGATTTGCCTTCTCCATCGAACCCCTCCGTCGAAATCCCGCTGGCGCCTCCGCCACTTGATTCAGGACTTCCTCCCGCACCACCTCCACCGCTTGACAATAGTCTGCCTGACTTTCCTCCTCTTGATAGCGATTCAGTTTCCGAAAGCATTGATCCGCTTCCCGGAGCACCTCTGGCTTTTCCGGCCCTCGAGGAACAACCTGCTACGCCAGATTTTCCACCTGCAGCACTTCCTGCTCCCGCCGGCAACCTGCCTGCATTTCCACCGCTCGATTCTTCGGACCTCGATCCGGCAACCTCTGATGCTTTGCCAGTTTCGCCACCTCTTTCCCCTTCACCCGATCTAGCTTTGCCTCCGCCTTTACCGCCTGTTGATACACAAGGCGAAGATCTCGAACTCCTTCCTCCACCTCCGGGTGTCGCTCCTGCTCCTGTCGATCCCGGCGGACTTCCTCCCTTGCCTCCACTTCCCTAGGTTAAGCAGATTTGGTTTCTTGACCTTGATGGTTAGGAACAGTGAATTAAGATCTTTGAATCCTGTGTTCTGCTACTATCTTGGGATTCCTACTAATCCTGAATAATCAGATTAGCACTTTACAGAAAAAACCAAGATGGTGTTCTCTGTGCTTGGATTGTAATGCTTTACAGCTATTCTTAAAAAATAACTTTTTTCTGAGATTTTGAGCAAACCTAAAGATTCTACCGACGATGGAGATCGTCGAGCATTCATTACCAAAGCAACTGTTGGTGTGTCCGCCGCTTGCTCCGTTTTTCCTTTTGCCGCAGGTGTGCCCGCCTTTCTTGATCCCGTAAGCGGGAACGGTGATAATGCTGACGAAGTTCCTTGGTCCAAGGTGACACCCCTTTCGGCATTGCCGGAGGATGGTACGCCAACGAGGTTTGGCATTGTTCGTGAACGGGTAACCGATGCGTGGACTACCCTCACCAACGTCCCCGTAGGGGCAGTTTACATTATTAAATTGGGCGAGAAGGTAAAGGCCTTTAACCTAAAGTGTCCTCACCTAGGTTGCGCCATAGATCATCGATCTGATCGAAGTGATTTCTTTTGTCCCTGCCACAATAGTTCTTTCTCGTTGGACGGTTCGGTTTCCGATGATGCCAGTCCTAGTCCGCGAGGAATGGATGGCCTTGAGACAAAAATTGAAGACGGTTTCGTATATGTTCGCTTTCAGCAATTTCGGCCGAATCTAGCAGACAAAGTTCCCCTTACATGAAGGCAGTTATAGACTGGCTTGATGATCGTTCCGGTTTTCGGACTCTCATCAAGGAAGCCCTTTACGAAAAAGTGCCCGGTGGCGCTAGATGGAGATATGTTTGGGGTAGTTGTCTAACCTTTGCTTTTTTCGCTCAAGTCGTAACAGGCACGCTTTTATGGATGTTTTACAGTCCCAGCACCCAGACGGCTTGGGAAAGCGTTTACTTCCTCCAATATCACGTATGGGGCGGATGGTTCCTTCGCGGAATTCACCACTACATGGCACAGGCCATGGTTGTCTTGCTGGTTTTACACCTCATGCAGGTAGTCATAGATGGTGCTTACAAGGCTCCTCGGGAACTAAACTTTTGGTTCGGCATTGCTCTCATGGGAGTTACTTTAGGTCTTTCACTCACAGGTTATCTGCTTCCTTGGGACCAGAAGGGTTACTGGGCGACTGCAGTGGCGACCAACCTCATAGCCGAGGTGCCGCTCGTTGGAGTTTACCTTCAAAAGCTTGTAATCGGTGGAACAGAATACGGGCATCACACAGTAACGCGTTTTTTTGCTCTTCACGCAGGTGTTCTTCCCAGTGCCCTAATTGCACTTGTTGTCGGTCACATTTACCTGTTTCGTCGTCATGGTATCCATGCCAAGGAACCTCGACCCAAACGGGACTCCTATTTCTGGCCTGATCAAGTGTTGAAAGATGCCGTGGCCTGTTTGGCCGTAGCGTTAGCGGTTATTGTGCTAACTATTTACTTTCATGGTGCTCCACTGGGCCCGCCCGCCGATCCCGCTAACGAATTTCCCGCTCGTCCGGAATGGTATTTTTTATTTCTTTTCCAGTTGCTCAAGTATGTACCTGCTTTCTGGGGGGCTATAATTATTCCCGCTTTTGTTGTGCTTTTGATGTTCGCCCAACCGTTTATCGGCAAGTCGGAAAAAGGTCACCGTTTCAACATCGGTTTTCTCTGGTGCTTGTTAATCGGGGCGGGGGCTCTTACTTTTCTAGCCTTTTCGGAAGACCGTGCGAACAAGAAGCATTTTGCCGCGGTTGAGGAAGCTGATTGGCTTTCAAAACGGGTTGTGGAAATAGCAGACAAGCAAGGTATTCCCCCTAGCGGGGCCGTCACCTTATTGCGAGAGGATCATGAAAACCGCGCCCGGCGGTTGTTTTCTTCCAATTGCGCCAGTTGTCATCTTTACAATGGACATGACGGCAGGGGGTTTCCCGTCGATTCCAACCAATCCGCCCCCGACCTTGCCGGAGTTGCTAGTCGCGAATGGCTCGAAGAATTGCTTGATTACGATCATTATGTTTCCACGAAATATTTCGGAGGCACCGCCTTTAAGGACGGCAAGATGGCAACCAAAGTGCTCAAGAAATTTGACGAGAAAGAAAAGGCGCTTGTCCCGAAGGTAGCGGCCCTCTTGTCGGATATTGCCGGTCTTCCTTACCAAAAACCACTATCTGAAAAAGATAAAGAAGAAGGCTTCGACGTCTTCTTTGATGACTTGGTCTGTATCGATTGTCATGACATCGAAGACGAGGGCGAAGGTTCGGCTCCAGATCTTACAGGGTACGGCTCGCGGGATTGGTTGACCGCGATTGTTGGTGATCCGTCTCACGAACGTTTCTATGGCAAAGATAACGATCGCATGCCCTCTTTTGCTCGCGATGAAAAATTGACTGACGAGGAAATCGGTATTCTCGTTGATTGGCTTCGTTCGAAACCCTCGACGAATTCTGAAGTCAGGTAATTTTCAATGACGCTTGAACTTTCGCCTGATTTCGTTTTTTTTAAAACCCTCTCCGCGTCATTTAAATAACTGTTAGGATACCAAGTGGGAATTCATGTCTCTAAAGATGGCCAGCAATATGGCCCTTACAGTCTCGAGGTTTTAAAGACCTACCTCGAGTCAGGCCAATTTGCGGAAAACGACTTTGGTTTGTCGGAGGGCGGAACCGAATGGCAACAACTTGGAGAAATGCTTTCCACCCCCGATTCCCCTTCCACTAACGAAGAGGGATTAATGGAGGAGGAAGATGTTGATTACGAAAAGCTCAAACAGTGGGAAGGCCAATTCGAGGACTTCGAGGATGATGAGAAATCGGTTGAAACTCCCTCAGTATCTCCTCCCGTTCCAGAAGCTCCGCCACCAGTAACCCCTGCTTCAACACCGCCTGTCCAGCAAGTTCCACCCTCACCTGCACCTGCTCCTCCCGCAGAGCCCGTTTACGCACAGCCTCCACCCCAGGAACCCGCACCTGTTGCTGTCTCTTCTGAATCGGTAGACAACCACGACGAGGAACCGGCACCCTGTCGGCGGAAACGGCGCCGTCAACAGGAAGCCGACGACTATGACGACTTTGATGATAAACCTCGTCCTCGGCAACGTATAGCTGGAGGTCGTCGACAATCAGGCAGTCGAAAGATGTCGGGCATGAACAAGGGTCAGACTGTCATTGTCGTAAAAGGAGCTGGGATAGGATCCAAGATTTTCACATCGCTGATCGTCCTTTTCGTAATCTCTCTTATCGTAGGCATAATTGGATGGGGCGCCTATGAAGTCGCACCGCAAGTAGTGGGTCCGATCCTCAACAAAATGGGTCTCCCGGCGAAAATCCCACCTGTCGCAAAGGAAACGCCTACTACTTCCTCCGCCCAGGCGGAAGACGGTGCAGCTAGCTTCGCCGGCATCACTCTTACCGACGACCATATCCAAAGCCTACGCTCGACCGGTCTCGAATTTTTCAAGTCTTCGGATGGCAAAGGCCTTCACTGCGTGGCATCCGTAGAACCTGATCTTGGTTTGAACGACGAAGACCTTCCAGCCCTTGAGGTGCTGTCACAAAAAATCGTTTGGCTCGACCTGAGCAAGGGCAATCTCACGGACTTGGCAGTTTCTCGTCTCACCAAAATCCCAAACCTGCGGAACCTTTATCTCGAGGACAACAAAGGCATCACGTCTCGTGGAGTCTCCGGTCTTTCGGGCCTAAGTAAGCTCAAGTGCCTCAACTTGGTGGGAACAAGCTTGGATGATTCCGTGGTGGACGCCTTGTCGGGCATGACCTCATTGAAAGAAGTGTACCTTTGGCGATCCGGATTATCCGCCGAAGCACTTCAAAAACTGCGCGACGCACGTCCCGACATGCTCGTTCAGGCGGGCTAAACATTAGGCTTTAAGCTTTTTTCGTTACCACGGGTTTACGCCTTTTCGGGTAACAGGCGCGGCAAATTTCACAGACTGTGCCATCGCAACCACGGGCCGAGCAATGTTCGCGACCGTAGTAAATGATCTGCAGGTGCAGACGATTCCAAGTTTCCTCGGCAAACAAAGACTTCAGGTCAATTTCGGTTTGGGTCACGCTTTTGCCGTTGGTTAAACCCCAACGTTGAGCGAGCCGGTGGATATGGGTGTCCACTGGAAACGCAGGGTGACCAAAGGCCTGAGTCATAACTACAGACGCCGTTTTATGACCTACTCCGGGCAAGGCTTCCAGTTCCTCGAAACTGTCGGGTACTCGGCCCTCATGCTCGTCCACGAGGATACGAGAGAGGTCTCGAATCGCGGTGGCCTTTCTGGGGGCCAAGCCACATGGACGAACAATGGCGTCTATGGATACCACCGATTGCTTTGCCATTTTCTCGGGTTTATCGGCCAAGGCGAACAAAGCAGGGGTCGTTTTATTTACTCGAACATCCGTGCATTGGGCCGAAAGCAAGACTGCTATGAGCAAAGTGTACTCATCCTTGTGATCTAGGGGAATCGGCGGATCGGGATAAAGCTCGTCCAAGCGTCCGCTCACAAAATTGGTCCGTTCCTTTTTCGTCATACCTCCTGCAAAGATGTATGAACCTCCCAATGCAAGCTTTCTCGAAGAAGAGACAGAATGACCCACTTTTGGCTTCCTGACGAAGCCTTGACCCTAACAATTGCAATCATACATCCCGTAAACCATTGATAATCAATAAACATTAAGTTTTAGGTGCCTGCCTCAATCGGTACGCAACTTGCAAAAGAATAATGTAATGAACATAGATCCCGAAAAATTCACGGAAATGGGAATTGGAGCCATTCGCGAAATGGCCGACATCGCCCAGCGCAATGGCCAACAGGAAGTCGATGTGTGGCACCTTTTGGCGGCTCTCGTCCGACAAGAACACGGAATCGTTCCCTCTTTGCTGGAGGAGATGGGAATTGGAGCGGCCGCCGTGCAGCTGTCTTTGGAGCGCGAACTGGGCGGACTCCCGAAAATTGCAGGCAACGTAAACACCGCTCGTTCCTATGCCTCGCAAGCCCTTACCGAGGCAGTTGAAAAGTCTCATTCCGTCTCCGCTGCAATGGAAGACGACTACGTCAGCACCGAGCACCTTTTTCTTGGGCTTATCACGGTTGGCAAACCCGCATCTCTTATAAAGTTCTTCAAAAATTTCGGACTTTCCGAAAAAAAGACTATCAAGGCCCTCGAGGAAATGCGGGGTGGCCAAAAGGTAACCAGTAAGACTCCCGAGAACACTTTTCGGGCACTCAAAAAATACGGTATCGATCTGGTGGAGCAGGCAAAGTCCGGAAAGCTAGATCCAGTTATCGGTCGCGACGCCGAAATCCGTCGCGTCATTCGAATCCTTTCACGCAAGACCAAGAACAACCCCGTACTCATCGGTGAACCCGGGGTGGGGAAGACAGCCATCGTGGAAGGCCTCGCCCAGCGAATCGTTCGCGGAGACGTGCCCGAAGGGCTCAAGGAAAAGACTATTTTCACTCTCGACATGGGTTCCCTTCTCGCAGGGGCAAAGTTTCGCGGAGAATTCGAGGAGCGTCTCAAGGCTGTCCTCACCGAGGTGAGCAAAGCGGAAGGTCGCATCGTCCTCTTTATCGACGAGATGCACACCATTGTAGGGGCGGGCAAGGCCGAGGGCGCCATTGATGCAGGCAACATGCTCAAGCCTATGCTTGCTAGGGGTGAGCTGCACTGCATCGGTGCCACTACGCTCAACGAATATCGCCTGCATGTCGAGAAGGACGCCGCACTCGAACGACGCTTTCAAACCATCCTCGTGGATCAACCGAACGTAGAAGACACCATATCCATCCTCCGCGGTCTTAGCGAGCGCTTCGAGATTCACCACGGGGTGAATATTCGGGACGAAGCTCTCGTCAATGCGGCCGTTCTCTCCAATCGATATATCTCCGATCGCTTTCTTCCCGACAAGGCGATCGACCTCGTTGATGAGGCCTGCGCGATGATTCGCACCGAACTTGACAGCATGCCTGCCGAGCTCGACGAGATCAGTCGTAGGGTTCTACAACTCGAGATCGAGGAAACCGCCCTCAAGCAGGAGAAGGACAAAGCCAGCAAGGAGCGTCTGGAGATTCTCCGATTGGAACTGGGCAATGCCCGGGGCAAGATGGAAATTTTTAGGCGCCGCTGGGAAGGCGAGCGCAAGGACATCGACGACATTCGCGTCCTTCGAGAACAAATAGAATCCACTCGCTCCGAGATGGAGCGGGCTGAACGGGCTTATGACCTAAACCTCGTGGCCGAACTTCAGCACGGCAAACTTCCCACTTTGGAGGCGGATCTTGAAAAACTCGAAAAAGCCGAGAAAAAGGATACCTTACTCAAGGAAGAGGTGACTGCCGAGGAAATCGCCGATATCGTGGCCCGCTGGACAGGAGTGCCCGTGACCAAGCTGATCGAGGGAGAAAAGCAAAAGCTTTTGCGCCTACAGAGCATTTTGCACGAACGGGTGATTGGGCAAGAGGAAGCCGTAGATGCGGTCGCCGAGGCCATCCTCAGGGCTCGAGCAGGGATCAAGGACCCAAATCGTCCGATCGGATCCTTTCTCTTTCTCGGCCCTACGGGGGTAGGGAAGACAGAGCTGGCAAAAACCCTCGCCGAAAGCCTGTTCGACAGCGAAAACAATATTATCCGCATCGACATGTCCGAGTATATGGAGAAACACTCCGTTGCACGCTTGATCGGAGCTCCTCCCGGCTATATCGGCTACGAGGAGGGTGGTCAGCTAACCGAGGCGGTTCGTAGGAAGCCTTATTCGGTCCTACTGTTTGATGAAATCGAGAAAGCCCATCCTGATGTTTTTAATGTCCTGCTCCAGTTAATGGATGACGGTCGTCTGACCGATTCTCAGGGACGCACCGTCGACTTCAAGAACGTGGTAGTCATCATGACCTCCAATGTGGGTAGCCGATACCTGCAGGACAATGTTATCGACTGCGAAATCTCCGAGAGCGTCCGGGAATCTGTTCTGGCCGACTTGCGCGATCAATTCCGTCCTGAATTTCTCAATCGGATCGACGACGTTGTTCTCTTCAAGCCCCTCTCTCTTGAGGAAATCACCGAAATCGTTGACCTCCTGCTCGCTGGACTCAACAAGCGACTCGAGGACCGTAAGGTTTCGGTTGCCTTCACTCCCGCCGCAAAGAAATGGATCGGAGAAAAGGGCTATGATCCCACTTATGGAGCCCGCCCTTTGAAGAGATTCTTACAGAAGCAAGTTGAAACCCAGCTTGCCCAAGCCTTGGTTGCCGGGGAAGTGGAAGAGGGAAGCGAAGTCACCTTTTCCGTCAAAGACGAAGAACTGGTGATGAAAGTGGGTAGAGGGCGATCCGATAGTTCTTGTTGACTTCGTATTCTTTGGCTTTTGCCAGTCGGTGTTGCTCTACCAGTTGTATTCATTATAGCTTCTTCATATTAGTTATTATTTTACATTTCTTACTAATGAAAAGAATTCATCAGAAGAGCAAAGTTTGCCATTAGAAGTATCATCGATGTAAGGTTGCACCCACTATGCGAACTTGATCATCCATACCAATGCCGCATGGGTATATTCCGAGAATTCTTAGCTAACTAAAGTATCGAGAATCACGGATGCAGTAGCCTTGATTGCCGGAACGGCTACGGAATTGGCGAATTGCTTGTAGGCTTGAGCGTCCGATACTGGAATGAGGAATTCGTCGGGGTAGCCTTGGAGGCGAGCCCATTCACGAGGAGTCATACGACGGATGCCTTCGCGGTTCACTTCACCCTTTATGTTGGTAACGGGGGTGAAGTCCTTCAATCGATGATCAACCACCAGATTACGTTCTCGACCCATACCGCCGATGACGATGGTGTTGGCTACTTGATCGTCGTCAATAATTTCGAACCCAAAGCCGTTTCCTTTTCCTTCGTGTCGAACCCGATGAGAGCGAAGAGACTGAAGGTAACTGGTGGAAAGATAGTATCGAGCGGAAACCGAATGCTTTTCCTTAACCTTGAGAAAGGGTGTTTTCATTTTCCTGGGCCTAGGATATTTAAACTTATTTATTTTTAAGTCATTACGGAATCCGACGATGAAAACACGTCCTCGTTTTTGTGGAACGCCATGGTCTTCTGCCTTGATTATTTGTGGAGTGGGAACGAAATATCCTAGCTCATCTCTTAGCACGGAGAGAATCTTATCGAGGGTTTGTCCACCTTGGTGACTCATAAGCCCTTTTACGTTTTCTAGAAAAAAAGCCTTCGGTCGCTTTGCCTTGAGAATTCGTGCAATGTCAAAAAAGAGCGTTCCCCGCGTATCCTCGAAGCCGCGACGTTGGCCGGCAAGCGAGAAGGCTTGGCAGGGGAAGCCTGCGCAAAGCATATCATGTTCAGGGATTTCCTCTTCCCCGATCTCGGTGATGTCTCCGGAAGGAACCTCTCCGAAGTTGGTTTCGTAGGTTTTTTGGGCCCAGCGATCCATTTCGCTGGAAAAAACGCAATTTCCGCCAAGTTGTTGCATCGCCATACGAAAACCGCCCACTCCTGCGAAAAGGTCGATGAATGAAAAGGTCTTTTTACTTTTACTCGGTGGTGGAAAAGGAATCTTCCGCTTTACGCTTTGTGCTCTTTTATCTTTCATCCGAGTTTCCTCACGGCGTCGCGGATTACGGCAACGTTTACTGCGACGAAAGCTCCTGCGTAGACCACTGCTGCGATAAGGGTGACCAATGAGAGACCCGATGGAATAGAAAGTTCATAGGCTTGAGCTTGTCCGTGAAGAGTTGTTTTGAGCAACCATGTAGAAAGTAGGCTAGCGCCAAATACGGTCCCGAATATCTTGAGAAAGCGACGAATAAAAGCTAAAGTTACGATGCGACGAGAAAACCCGAGGTGAAGAAGATCTCTCACGGGAGTTGCGGCCCTCGTAACGACTAATCGATAACTGGCCGAAAACGTGGCAACGGATAGCAGTGAAAGCAGTAGTCCTATTCCTCCGACTACGGAAAATGCCCACTTGGAAGCGTCGTTCAGCAAGTCGTGCTTGGGCAGTTCTCGATTTATTTCGTATCCTTGGTCACGAAGAAAGAAAAGTAGTGCCTCGGTTGGCGCTTCGTCCACGCGAACAATTAGGCGTGAGGGCGATGGCGCCTTTTTTTCTTCTTGGCGAAGTCCCGTGAGCGGACGGCGGGCGGCAGGGTCTTTCAAGGGAGAGAACTCGGCCGTGGAGGAAGAGTTGGCATCAAGAACTGTCAGCAACTGTTCTCTCGTTCGCGGAGGGCCGTTTACAGCTCCTTCCAACCAGAGAAACCAGTATTCCGTGACATCCGGCTGAGCATATTTTTCGTTTGCCCATTCTAGGAAGCTTTTCGGGACGAGTATGCTGTTGATGCGACGGCTGAAGGCTACGAATCGGCCGTTTTGCGAGGCTTCTCTTCTCTTGCCGAGGAAGATTTCTATAGGTATGCCAAGTGCTGCCTTGGACGATAGGGCAGGATACTCTACGCGTGTGGGGGCAAAACCAAAGTTCCACAGGTCGAGATAGAACTTTGGTATTATAAGCGGGACATGGGTGGAGTTTTCTTCCCACCCCCAGTTTTCCGGCTTGGCGTCGATGAATTCATCGGGCACTGTCTCGAAGAAGACGTCTGCCTTGGCAGCTTCACCCAGTCCTACCTTTCCCGCAGGCCAGACGTGGATTTCTACGGGAAAACGATTTCTTTTGAAGACGCCCAGTCCCTCTACCTCCGGATGGGTCTCGATGGCAGTGATTTCCTCGGGGGAGAATCCTTCGTCGTTTTTTCCGAGATTGGCGAGTGCCCCGCCTTCCACACGTTTATTGACCGTAAAGAAGTTCTTGGGGGGGTCGCGTTCCGCAATGACCGTACTCGAATCGAGAAGAAACTGAACGGCGGCGAGCAACAGGACTGTGCCCATAAAACATCCCGTTATGGCAATGGCCAGTTCTCTGCGGGGTCCGCGAACCCCAAGGGCCTTCGCCGTAAGATGTTCAGTTCGGGTGCTCATAGTTTCCACTTGTGGTCGAAGGCTAAATCCGAAACTTCCTCGAGCGAAGAAAGTAAAAGGGCTGCATTCTTCCGCTCGAGCTCTTCCTCGATGAGAGTCCATGCTTTTTGAGTGTTTTCGTCGTCGAGGTGGCTGAATGGTTCGTCCAAGAGTAGAATTTGAAAAGAGCGAGAAAGAGCACGTATGAGTGACATCCGCTGACGTTGACCCTGCGAAAGGATACCACAGGGTTTATCCAGATATTCGGCCACGCCGAGACGCTCAGCCATGCTCTCAGTGGCTGGAGAGGCATCGTCTCGAGCGGTAAGGAGCTCCATGTTCTCACGAGCGGTTAGGTTGGGAAAGAGTCGAAGGTCTTGGAAGAGAAGAGCCACTTGGCGAGAGCGAAGGTGGACCCAATCTTCTTCCAAAAAGGCGGAGGAGTCCTTCCCGTCTATCAGAAGTTGTCCCTTGAAATCTTTTCGAATTCCATAGATTATATGTAGAAGTGTACTCTTTCCTCGACCCGAGACACCTGATACGAGATGACGCTTTCCCGAATGAAGGAGTAGTTTAGACCCCCACACTCCGGATGCAGCCAGAGCTTTTTGCGGAATTGGTTCGGGAAGTACTTTGTGCAGTTCGATTTTCATGCGTGAGCGATCACTGTTCAAATCCAAACAGACGGGAGGCGTTTTCGCCTAGAATATTTTTTTGTTCCAATTCGGTAAGTCCAGAGTCTTGAATTTCGGCAAGAAATGTCGAAAAGTCTGGTTTCTCCTGTTTACTTGGGTAGAGGCGTAAAGGATAGTCTGACCCGTACAGCACCTTTTCAGAGCCGACAACGTCTACCACTGAACGAAAAACCTTCGGATTGTAGAGCAATGGACTGGCTGCAACATCGTACCAAACGTTGGCGAAGCTTTTTCGGATATGCCCGTTAAGTTCATAGAAAGGCAACAAGCCTCCCCAGTGGGCGAGAATGATTTTCAGCTCAGGATAGGTTTCGGCCAACCATTGAAAATCCGTGAATGGGGTGGGTGTCCGACCGTGATGGGGATGACCGACCAGTTCGCTGACGTGAAAATTTATGGGCCAACCGGTCTCGACAGCGAACTCGACTATCTTGAGCCAATTCGGGTCACGCATGGAAAAACCTTGGACTGCTGGCAAGATTTCACCGATCCCGCGAAAGCCTTCGTCCCGAACAACCTTGAGTTCGTCAATCGTCTTTTCCCCAAGCGGGTTGATAGCTGCGAAGGCAATAAATCGCTCGGGATCTCTCCGAATCCATTCGGCGTGCCACCTGTTGTGCAAGACACAAGTTTCAGGCTTTTCCCAGTACCAGCCTAGAAGAACGGCTTTGTTCACGCCGCCTGAATCCATATCGGCAAGCATGGTTTCTCGGTCGGCCCATCCTTGAATGGTAGGCCCTTTTTCGGCTGCAACCAAGTTTTGCCAATGCTTTTCACCTCTTGAGATCGCGAAAGCCGTTGGATTTACGAATACCTCCGGGGGGTAGCGATGAACATGAGAGTCAATAACCATTTACCGCAAATCTAAGGGATGGCCTTCGGGTGTTATTTAAAATTATTTAAATATGCGCATAATGCCGCGGGGGCAAAGATTATGCCTTCTCTGTACCTTGCTTGACCTCAAGATTACGGGCTAGGGCGGCCTCGACAAATCCGGCGAAGAGAGGGTGAGGCTTGTTCGGCTTGGATTGAAATTCGGGGTGGAACTGTACGCCAACGAACCATGGATGGTCTTCCACCTCCACGATTTCGACCAAGTCACGCTCTGGATTCAGGCCCGCTATGCGCAAGCCCAGTTCGGCAAGTTGTACGCGGTAGTCATTGTTGAACTCGTAGCGGTGCCGATGTCGCTCGGAGACATGAGTCTGCTCGTAGGCGGCGAACGAGAGGCTATCATTGGAGATTTGGCATGGGCAGGCACCCAACCGCATCGTCGCTCCCTTGTCGGTAATGTTACGTTGTTCTTCCATTATGTGAATGACCGGATGGAGAGAGTCTTGATCGAATTCAGTGCTGTTGGCTCCCTCGAGGTTGGCGACGTTTCGGGCAAATTCTATTACCGCGATTTGCATGCCGAGGCAAAGGCCAAGATAAGGAATCTTGTTTTCGCGGGCGTATTGTACAGCCGCGATCTTGCCTTCGGTGCCTCGATCCCCAAAACCGCCGGGAACGAGCACTCCGTCGAGACCGGCTAAATGTGCGGCAGCTCCGTCTCGCTCGATGTCCTCGGCGTCGACACGGAGAATTTCCACGGCCGAATCGTTCCGTATACCTCCATGTGCTACCGATTCGTTTACGGAAAGGTATGAGTCCTGCAAGTCCATGTACTTGCCCACCATTGCGATACAAATGTGATGTTTTGGGTTTTTCAGCCGTTGGACGACTTCTTCCCATTCGTCTAGTTTTGGGGCAGGAGCGTCTAGTCCGAGGGCACGAGTAACCAAATCGTCCAAACCTTCCTTTCGGAGCATGTGCGGAAGTTCGTAGATTGAATTCTCTACATCCATCTCTTCGATGACAGCCTCTTTGGAAACGCTACAGAAAAGGCTCAGCTTTTCTCGAATTTCCTCGGTTATGGGCTGTTCGCTGCGACATACGAGAATATCAGGCTGAATACCGATCTCTCGTAGCTTGGCTACGCTCTGCTGGGTCGGCTTTGTCTTCAGTTCGCCGGCGGCTCTTAGTGTCGGCAAGAGGGTGACATGAATGAAGAGAACGTTTGCTTTCCCTACGTCGAGGGCAAACTGCCTCATCGCTTCGGTGAAGGGCAAGCCTTCGATATCTCCAATGGTTCCACCGATTTCGGTGATGAGTACATTCACCCCTTGCCCCACGGCAAGGATGCGTTCCTTTATCTCATTGGTGACATGAGGGATGACCTGAACGGTTTTCCCCAGGTAATCGCCACGACGCTCCTTGCGAATTACGGATTCATATATTTGACCGGAGGTAAGGTTGTTGAAGCTACTGAGCTTTCCGGAGGTAAAACGTTCGTAGTGACCTAGGTCCAAGTCAGTCTCTGCACCATCGTCCAAGACATATACCTCTCCGTGCTGAAAGGGACTCATGGTGCCTGGGTCGACATTCAAGTATGGATCGAACTTCTGTATGCGGGTAGTCAAACCTCTCTGTTCCAACAATGCGCCCAATGCTGCAGCCGTGAGTCCCTTACCCAAAGATGATACTACCCCACCCGTAATAAAAATGTATTTCAAATCATCAACCTCCTCGGGGTTTTCACTTGAATCATTCATCGAGCTCAATGCAATAACCATTTTTCTTTTCATCTTTTCTTTCTTATGAAAAGGGGCGGCTAAGCTGTTTTTTTGATCGGGGTACTTTTCTTTCTTGATGCTAATCATCGTAGCATCTGCAAATTTTAGAGTATTTCTCGGGCAAGTCGATTGTTCTGCTTGATTTGTTTTTTTTGGAGCCAGATTATTCTAGGTCTAAATGCCTATTGCGTGTTCTTAACCATTGAGAGCAAATAGTGATGTTCTTTTCTCCAAAATGTTCGAAAAGAAAGAATTCGTGAGTCTTCGTCTTTTTTTCGCGAGATTTCATTTAAGGGGTTCCTATTGCCTTGACCACTCAAGAAAAGGCCAAGGTGTTGACGGTGGGTAAGGGGGGATTCTTGTTCGGAATTGTGAATGATTGCAGGCATTTGCCGAAAGGTCACAAATACGGCAATGCATCTCATGGAGTGGTGGTTATGTCGCCGGGTTTTTCTATTTACGCATTATTTTAATGCTGGTAGCATCTTTTTTTTTCGAAACGAGCGGAAAATTCGTTAAGTCGATGTTTAAATCCACGCGGCGAATGGACACGGCATCTATCCTCTAGAGTATTGTGTAACGGAATGCCT
>MDTC01016214.1_pt1 | contig 56913 bp, 52 predicted proteins | sample 811181 | NCBI WGS metagenome assembly MDTC01 (sample SAMN05326644, study PRJNA326480) | marine metagenome | isolation source: seawater | place: Pacific Ocean: North | collected 2011 | reverse complement strand
GGCACCGATATCAACTTCTCCACCACCTAGTGTTGTTTTTCCTGTTGTAGTTGCGAATATATTAACATCATTACTAGTAGTAGTTGCTATAATATCACCACCATTCACTGTTAAATCGCCGGTTATTCCTACTGTACTATCAAACGTTGCTGCTTCATCTACATTAAATGTTCCTTTTACAGTAGTAGTACTTCCAGAGACACCAATATCAATTGGTTTATCTTGCACTGTTCCAATCGCTATGGAAGTTGCAGAATCTATTGTTAATGCCCCAGAAGAATCAATATCTAATGTTTTTCCTGTTCCACCTACAGTAATATTAGTATTATCTGTTGTATCAATTGCTAATGTACTAGCATCAATATCGATTCCTCCTGAAGAAGTAGCTATCTTAATAGCATCATTACCACTACCACTAGAATTTAATTCTAGTTTAGTATTAGTGTTAACCGTTAATTCTCCAGCACTTCCAGAATGTATCGTCGCATCAGTATCTCTAAACGCTATTTTTGTTCCATCTTTCATTTGTAAAACATCCGCCGATTGATCTAAACGCATTTCTTCTGTATCATTAACACTAAAAATCAAATCACCTGTTTCACGATTATTAATATAAGTATCATTTCCAGATTGATATAATGAAACTCCATCAGTATCTTCTGTTCCTGTAGTAGAATTGCGTAAATTTAACGATGAAATAGTAGAAGAACTATGAACATTTAATTCATTTGAACCTACTATTACTTTTCCATCAGTAGCATTAGAAATAGATTCACCGTTTTTAAAAGTTAAAGAATCAGGTGTTAAAATTAAATCGTTGTCTCCACTAGTATTTGTTGTTAATTTTAAATTAGAGAACATAGCATCACCTATATTACCTGAGTAATTACTACCAGAAAAAGATGATTCTGGTATAAAAGTAAATCTACTACTATCTTTATCAAAACCAAAAAAACCGCGTTTATTTGTACTATCTGAAGGATCTGTATACTTAAAAGCTACACCTCTATCATCATTATCGTTTGTATCATCACCAATAAGTAATACGGAATCCGTTAATGTTACACTTCCACTACTACCACCACCTATACTAAGACCACCACAATCTATTCCACCGAGTACTTGTAAATTATTTTTAACTGTTGTATCATTATGAACTATTAAATTTCGCGACAAATCAACATTCCCACTTACATCTAATGTACCATAAATCATTGTATTACCTGTTTCTTCTTGTAATGTAAATGTACTAATAGTTTCATCACCAATTATTGTTGAATAATTAGCTGCAATTGTTCCAGTTATACCACGTTTTCCTTGTGGTATCTTAAAAACCAATCTTGCTTCGGTAGCAGTAGTACTTACATCTTCTACTTCTGCAGGTTGAGGATCTCCAGAACCATCTATACCACCATCTGGATATAACGTTTCTGTTCTTTCAACAGTTAATTCTCCTTTATCACCTTTTGGTCCTCTTGAACCAATAATACCTTGGGGACCTTGTAGACCTACTTCACCTTGTGGACCACGTTCACCCTGAGGACCTTGTGGACCTTCAGGACCTTGAGGACCAATTTGTACAAAATTTGCTCCAAGATTACTTGCTGTATTTAAATTGCTACTCATAATATAAATTAGAAATATATATTATAAATATACTTTTTACAAAATTTATCATTCAATTTATTTTACTAATTTACCAATGGCGCAAATAAAGTCATCATCCAATTCATATCTAATTCCAATGATTGAAGAAATAATTTTATCGCCTACTTTAACTTCACTAAAGTTTGGATCTAAATGATGATGATCTCTTGCTATAAATATAGTAATAGGCATATTCCCGTTATCATCAATAACTTGTGCATGTATACCAGCTTTTGTAATTGTTTTACAAACACATTCAATTTTCATATCATCCATTGGTAAACAAACCATCGCTTCAAATATCACTGTAAATTCAACTAGACTTGAATTTATATTACCTGCTGAATAATTCGAATTATTTATTTTAATAGAATTTGGTTTAATATATCCTTCATTAACACACTTTCCAGATAGCATTTTCTCTAGTTTCATTTCAAGATTATTTTTAACATTCTTTCCTATTTCAGTAATATCTAAACAAACTTTTCGTTCTAGAATTGATTTCATATAAACTCCATAAATCTTTTTTGGAATTTGACTTTGTTGGACCTTTTGTTCACGTGAAGTTTCTTTTTCAGAAAAACACGTCTTCTTTGTTTTTCTAATAATAACAGTGGACATTGTTTACTAATATATAGATGAGAATATTTTATATCATTTTAAATGAATTTATAAAATCAATTTTATAAATATCACTAATGTTTATTTTTTACACAACGATTCGTTTTTGGATTCAATGATTTACCTTCTGGACATATTTTTTTTACTGTTTTTTTCTTATTAACACAACGATTAGTTTTTTGATTTAATACCTTTCCCTCTGGACAATCGCGTTTTTTTAATGTTATACGTTTACATTTAAAATTTCCATCACGTTTATAACCAGATTTACATTTTTTAACACATCTTCTTGTAAAAGGATTATATTCTTTTCCTTCAGGGCATTGTGGTGATGTAGCTAATTTACTCAATTTCTTTTTCGATTTAATAATAACATCTTTTAATTTAATAGAATCCACTGTTTTATTAAAAACGGTTTCTATCTTTGTTTCTTTTATAATTTTATTATCTTTAAATTGTAGCTTTTGTTTTTTCAAAATATGACGCTCTAAACAATTTTCATATAATGGTAAAGCAGATTTAATATCTAATCTTACTTTCTGATGTGGAGTAAACATTTTATAAAATATATCGGCCAATTCATAAACAAAATCCATATCCATAAATTTATAAACACCACATAAAACACTCATAAGACCAGATGCTACCCCAAAACTATCAATTGTATTGATACTATGTTCCATAAATGTTTGATATTTATTTTTATCATCTATGTCTTTTAATGTTAATTCAAAATCTTCCATAAATTCAGGTAACGATTTTAATTTAAATAATTCAGATTTTTTATTAGTAAAAGAATAAAATGTTTGTGCTGCTTTAGCAGTCTTTGTCTTGTTACTTTTATTTAATAAACTCTGAATAATAGTCATTATTCTCATAGATTTTTCATCTTCTGAAGCTTTACACATTTTCATGAAACTATCTTTTGTTAAATATTGTAATTCTAATGGAAAAGACCAGTGTGGTATAGCCAACCAATTATCATTATTCTCATTACTCTTTTTTAAATCTAATTTTTTCGTCATTAACCCAAAATCAATAAAATTTAATCTATTTTCACTTTCAAGATAAACTATATTACCAGATTTCATATCATGATGCACAATACCGTTATCGTCTAATAACTTTAAACCCATCATTAATCTATGTGTTTCTAACCAAAACTTTTCAATCTTTTTTTTATTATCACTATTTACAGCTTCTTTTTCCATTTTACTAGCATACTGGTCTAAATTTAATCCACCATTTTTCATTATTAATAAACTATAGCTATCAAAATCATCAAACACATCTTCAGCTATATTACAATTACGTATAGCACGTCTATTTGATTTTTGTTTTCCAGGCTCACATCTACTAGGTTGTCCAAGATAATAATCTTTATTTTTATCAATATTATTAATTAATATATATTCTTTCATTTCACTTACTGCTTCTTTTGTTTTCATTAATTTTGAAACATTATTTAAATCTTTTTCAGTAGAATCTTTACATAAAAGAGGTGGAGTGTGAACACAACCATATGTTCCTTGTCCAAGTACTTTTGAAATATTATCAGTCATTATATAAATTGATGATATTTTATCTTCTAAACTTTGCTATTTTATTATACATTGCCTCACCTGGATTTAAATACCATGTTTTATTTCTATATTTTGTTTCTGTTCGATATCTTAATAATAACTCAACAATCACACATAACCCTTGTTGCATAATTTCTTTTGATTTTTGTAAACTATACATAGGATCTTCCATAATAACACCATCATAAACAATTAAATTCAATCGTTTTATAATATCTCCCTTACCTGGTGTTTGACCATTTATTCTTGTACCTGTATTATTTTGCATTTGCGATAAGTCTTTAATTCTAAATACCATCTCTTTACTATTTTTAAACATATCAATAAATCCAATTATATCTGAATATGTTGTAACATCTTTCTTTAATTTTTCTGAAAGAATTTGATTTTTTTCAAAATTTCGAATATCTTCAGGTTGTGCTAACTCCCAATTACTAGGATCTTCATTTGATTGAATATATAATTCCCATTCGTTTTTTGTAACTAACAAAATACCACTTTTATTTTTATAAGTAACAATTTCTTTGTCTAAATATTTTTTTATTACTAATTCTACCTCTGATAAATCTTTTTCATTTCTTATTTGTGAATACATGTATGATATTATTTTCAATTTATCATTAGGCATTAACATATCAACATTATGTTGAATAATAAAATTAACATAAGTCTCAAAAGGTATATTATGAATTGTTTGTAAATGATTTGAAACCAAACTAGCATGTTTATACCAATTTTGATCTCCTTGAGTAATTTCATGTTCTTTTGTAGCATTATCTACATTTTTACGTATTTGACGTATAATTGTTTCATAATCTATTTCTTCTTCTTGGACTTCATCGTTTTGAGAAAATTCTTTTGGAATTTCCATAGTTACACGATTTCGTTTAAAATCAATTGGTACCTTTCTTTCAAAAACTGTAATATTATCGTCATTTATTTCTACAGGTTGAAATGCATATATATCACCTTTATTAATTAAATTACCACGTCTTCCGTAACGATCAATTAAATATTCATTTTTATTATTAATAAAAATTGTTAGTGCAGAATAGATTTGTGAAATAGGATATTGTTTTGTAATATTAATAGATTCAATAATCTCATTTAAATTTAAAAAATGTTTACCATTTTGTTGATCACGGTATAATTCACGAATACGTTTCATAATATGTTGATTATTTGATTGTAAATAATTTTCTGAATATAATTCTTGGACAGGTTTATCAATATTTAATCGATCTTCTTTTTTATAACATTTATATGAACAATCTTCCATATAATCACAAATATCAGTGAAAGGTTTATCCCCTATTTTAAAATCAATAGTTTTATTTGTAGATAGAGTCAATTTAATATTACGATTTGCAGAAATGGATGCTAATTTATCTACAGTAAAATTATTTTGACCAATATTTAAAAGACAATCTACAGCACTTTCTTTTAATAATCTCGTAACACGACCTATTTTCTCAGCTTTATTTCTTGCTAGTCTATAAACATATACATCTACCGCTTCTTGTTTTTTATCATTTTTTAAATTGGTACCATGCATATAAATTTCAACATTTCTTTCTTCAAAAGGTAGTAAACAATGACTTTTCTGTCTAACACCTCTTCCAATAATCTGTTCTATGCGATTTAAATTATACCATGGTTCCAAGATATGAACTTGACGAATACACTTAAAATCTAGCCCTTCTGAACCTGCTTTTGATATTAAGACCACTTTTACTATTTCACCATTTTTATTATTTTCATTTGTAACAATTTTGATATCTTCTGCATTATTTGGTGAAAACGCTTTATCACCCGTTATCATTACATATTTTGCTGGTTTAAAATTATTACTAATATCGCTTTTTGGTTTCATTGTTAATGAATCAAGTTGTTGTGTTGGAGGTGTTTCAAATAGTGATTTTGTATAATCAGATGATCCGTATCGTGTAAATCCAATTTCTTCTAATGCTAACGACATTGGTACTATACCTCCATCAATATACTGTGAATAAATCAAAATAATTCCTTTTGAAATTTTAATTGTATCTATAATAGAAGATATTTTTGAGCTATATTTACCAATGATACTTGGACTAAAAATGCGTCCATATTTTTTTTCAACTTCAGGTTTATATGAAAAATTATATTTTATAGGTATTTTTTTAGCAGAATCATCAGTGTAATTCATTACACTTCGCATTCCACCTTTTCCAACTATTAATGGTAATGTTTCAAAAATTTCTTTTTTTTGATTTTTATTTTCAATATATTCATCTAATATCATATTAGGATATACCATATTTAATGCTTCTAGAGGTGATTGTAATCGTCTGAAACCAAATTTATCTAATTCATCAAAATCAATTTTTGAATCATTCGTCATCTCTTTTCTCATTTGTGATATTAATAAATTGTATGCCTTTTCTTGATATTCACCAATATCATTAATATATAATGGAAGATACTTTAATGGATTTTCTATTTTTTTACCATTTAACTGTACAGTAGGTAATTCTAATTGGTTTTTTGTTTGTCCTGTAATTGTTTGTCCAAGAGAAGTTATTGTTTCAATAAAACCTTCATTTTTATTTAAAAAAGTTTTTTCAATTTCAAATGTGTCTGGATAAATACGATATGGAAAAATATAAGGATTTTCACCGCGAATATAAGATACATACCCTGTTAATTTTCTAGATAATAAACTATATCCACCTTCATCGATTACTGTTCCATCACTGTCTTTTTTTTCTTCTTTAAACGTACCATCTTGATTAAAAACCTCATTTGGACTAATTAATCCTCGTTTATCGTTTAAATTCATTAAATTTGTTAACCATATTATTTCAGTATGTGAATTATATAGAGGAGTTGCTGATAGTAATAATAATCTCATATTATTGCAAAAACGAGCCAATTTCATAAGTAATTTACCAGTTTTATCATCTACATTATCATCTGATAGACGTATATTATGAACTTCATCAATAATAATTAATCGGTTATTGAAAAATTTTCGCATGTTTTGTATTTCTAATTTTTTCGTTTCTTCGTCAGAAAAACCCGTACTTTGTACCATTGTTTTCTTACGAATATAGTTTGCTAATTCAACATAACCCATAAAAACATAATATTGATTTATAATACTTTTTACTTGTGATATAACACGGTCTCGAGACATACCTTGAATACTTGTTGGATTTATTTCTCTTAGAAATACATTTCCTACACATGATTTAATATTCCATATACCATCTTCTTCTTTTAATTTTCTCTCATCAAAAAGTTGTAATCTATAATTGGCTTGAACATTCGGAGCAGCTACAATAATAATACGTTGTTTAATACCAACTTGTTTCATATATTGTCGCATTTCTTCAGCAATTCCAATAGAACTACATGTTTTACCACTACCTAAACCATGGTATAATAATAAACTATTGTATGGTGTTTGAAACGATAAAAAATTTTTAACAAATAATTGATGAGGCATTAATTCAAAAGGTTCTTCACACATTTTTTCAGCATAAGCTTTAATATCATGAATTTCACCATCATATTGTGTATCAAAAAATTCTTGATGCTCTGCTATTTTTTTTGAAAATTCTGGGTCGTTTAATGTAGGATAAAGAAATTGATAATCACTGTTAGTTGTTTTTTCTTCGGCAAATTCAATTTGTTCTTTTTTTCTAATAAATTCATTTGAATTTTTTGGTATATTTGCTAGAACATCATTTATTACTGGTACCTTTTTTGAATCACGTACAATAATGGATTTTACATTATCTATTTTGATATCGTCTTTCTCGAGTTCTAATGGTTTTTGTTTTGCTTCTGCTAATATTTCTTGTCTAGTTTCTTTAATAGTATCACTTTGTTGTTGTATCGCATTATTACTACATTTCTTAGGTTTTTTAATGGTAACTATTTTATTTGATTTTTCCATTATTAAATATACGTATATACAATAAACGTATATTTCGATTTTTTATTTTAAACATTAAAGATTTTCAATGGTTGTTTTCTTTCCATGACATTCTCGACATAATGCTACTAAATTATCAACATGATTACTACCTCCATGCTCTAAACGTATTACGTGATCTACTTCAAACCATGCATTTAATTGATCACTACAACCATTACACTTCCAATTTTGCCTAGATGCTACAAATTTCTTTTTTGTCTCACTAACAGAACGTTTTGTTCCTTTTTTTCCAGATTTCATCATTATTTCTTGCGATCTTGTATATTGATTTGGTACACGAACTATAGGATATCCTGTATCATTATTATATCTATGTTTTGAAGTAAAATCCAAGATTGGTGAAATCATAGAAGTCGTATTTTTATCAATAGGTAAATATTTTATATAATCATTTGATGTTTTTATAATATTCTCAGCATTTGCAGGATTTTTTTTTAACAATACATAAAATATAAATGCTGCTATAACAACACCACCCATTTTAAAATATTTTTTATACATCATTAAATTTTTTGTATATTTACCTTCTGTATAAATATGAAAAACGATTGCTCCTGTAATTAATAACATCCATAACTCTAAACGCATATTTAAGTTATATAATATTGATAAAAAAATTAATAATTATAGAGATATAATATTAAAATAAAACAAATTACAGTAAATGTAGCAATAATATAATCTTTTCTAATATTTAGTTTTTCAGATAATTTCACTTGTTTTGGTTTATATAATGATTTATAGTTATCTAAAGCTTCATATAACGTAATTTCTTCTTTATCTAATTTTTTGTTTATACGATTATGAATAAAATGAACCCATCTTACAAAAGAATCTCGATTAGCTAAATATGGAGCAACTGGAAAATTATCTAATAATTTATTAAAATTATTTCCTATTTCGACATCAGGTATAAATAACGCCATGTTATTAATTAAATCATAATATTTACGTTTTGTAACACTGTTTGGATGTAATGGATATGTATGTGAAACCGTATGTAAAAAAAACCAATAATGTGGTCCCCAAACTTCTGGATCAAACTTTTCTTCTTCTAATATTGAAAAATCACTCGGTATATATGTTTTTCTTTTATAATCATCATAATATTCATCCATATATATTGGTAATAAACAAACTATATAAAAACTTGTGAATATAATAATATAAAATTAGCGTATATGCATAGTGAAAATTATTGTAATAATTGCGGTAAAAACGGTCATTTATATCATCAATGTAAATTACCTATTACTAGTATAGGTATTGTAGCATTTCGTATAAAAGAAACTATACCAGAATTTTTAATGATTCGACGAAAAGATACATTAGGACATGTAGATTTTATGCGAGGTAAATATACATTACAAAATAAAGAATATATATTAAATATGCTAAATCAAATGACTATAGAAGAAAAAGAATGTCTTAAAAAGTATACATTTAATGAATTATGGACAAAAGTATGGGGCGGGTGTGACATATCATCTCAATATAAAAATGAAGAAAATATATCACGTGAAAAATATAATGAATTAAAAAAGGGCGTTTCTTTCGATGGAAAAATATATACATTAGAGAGTTTAATTGAAGAAAGTAATAAAAATCATATTTGGGAAGAATGTGAATGGGGATTTCCAAAAGGAAGACGAAACAATAAAGAATCAGATTATGATTGTGCAATTCGTGAATTTAGTGAAGAAACGGGTTATGAATCAAAAATATTAGAAAATTTACAAAATATTATACCATATGAAGAAATATTTACAGGATCAAATTACAAATCTTATAAACATAAATACTTTTTAATGTATGTTGATTATAATAAAAGCCTAACGCCTTGTAAATTTGAGAAATCTGAAGTGAGTAAAATGGAATGGAAAAACTATGAAAATAGTATGAATTCAATTCGAAATTATAATGTCGAGAAAAAACGTGTTTTATCTAAAATTTTCAATACAATTACTCAAAACATTATTATTTAGTAACTACGTTTTTGTTAAAATATATATTAACGTTATATATATTGTAAAATTATGCTTGTTGTTAATAATAATGATAATAGTTTTTTTTCAAATATATTTAAAAGAGATTCAATTGGATCAGAGACAAGACGTATATTAATTAAATATATTATTACATCAGTTATATTTTTAATAGCGGGATCTATTTTATTAACTATTTTTTTAAATACTGGATCTTCGGAATATAATATTCAGAAATATTTTTTTATTTATGGATTGCCTATATTATTAACTTTTGGATTAGTATTGAGTTTAAATAAAAGTACTACAGCCACAAAATTGTTTTTAAAACTTATTGGTGTAGTTTCACTAATCATATTTGGTATATATGTCTATGCTACATCAATGAATTCTGTAAATATTGATGCATTTTCTAATTATGCTTTAGTTACAATAATCACATTGTTTGGTTTAGCCATAGTTTATAACTGGCTATTAGATTACATGTCGAAATTACAAGGTTGGTGGGGTTTTTTCGCACAGTTAATTTTTTATATTCCTTGTGTTTTATACGATGTGTGGGAATATATATTAGAACAAGTAAATCTAACCCCATATTCAATCTATTTATTTATAGCACTTGAATTTATTTTAATATTTATTTATGCCTTTTTACCTGATATAACAGAAAAAGTAGCAGGACAAAAAGAATCCATATTATTACAAGATAATATACATTTATTAGATACTGTAAAAGTTTTAACAAATAGCGATAATTTAAAAATAAATCCAGAAGAAAAACATAATGAAAATGGTAATTATAGAACAAATTATTGTATTTCATTTTGGGTATATATTAATGTTCATCCACATACTCACCAAGGATACAATAGTGAAAAAGAAATATTAACATACGGTTTTAAAGATAATGAAGGGATAGAACATGTAAAACCTATGGTACGGTATTATGGAGGTGGAGGCGGTGATGATCAACTAATTGAGAGAAATAAATTAATTTTTTATTATTCTAGGTATCCTCCTATAAAACAATATGCTACAGATGAACATACGTTTTATGATGTTACAATAGAACCTCAAAAATGGAATCAAATCGTAATGAATTACAATAGAAACAAAGTAGAAATATTTATTAATGGTAATTTAGAAAGAACGTTTAATATGAGTAAAAATTTACCAATATATAATGATTTGGATCAAATTTCAATTGGAGACGATGAAGGTATAGACGGTGGTATCTGTAACGTTAGGTATTATCAACACCCATTATCACCAGAACAAATAGCATTAACCTATAATACAATGATATTGTCTAAGTTACCAATACCTAGAAAAAAAGATGATTAATCTTGAAACTTTTTATACAATAATATATTATAATATAAAAGATGGAATGGACAACAATAGTTTTAGGTATAATTGTAATTATACTCATTTATATTTTATATGTTTTCTTTATCAGTAAATCATCTGTTATTAGTAAATCTGCAAACTTAAAAGAAGGTCGTAATGAACCGGTTACAACAATTAATAGTGGTCAATCAACAAGATATGCATATGGTATTTGGGTATATGTAAATACATGGGATTCAACAAGAGAAAAAACTATTTTTTCAAGAAAAGATAATATTCGACTTTATTTAGCCGCAGATGAACCTTCATTATATTGTACTATTACTTGCTTATCAAAAGACGGATCATCTCTAGACGAACAAAATATATTAATTACAGATAACTTTAGTATTCAAAAATGGGTTTATATTAATATTAGTTCTGATAACTCTATCGTTGATGCCTATATCGATGGTAAATTAGTAAACTCTACCAAACTTGTTACTTCACCTAATCAACCAGAAGCTCCTAAGTTAGCACCAGTTGTTTATGGAAATGGCTGGGATTGTTATGTAGCAGGATTACAAAATTGGAGTAATCCTATTGGTCCACAAGAGGCATGGGATAACTATATGGATGGTAATTCTAATGCATTATCTAGATTCTTTGGAAGTTATAGTCTCAACTTTGCTGTTAATAAAGATAATGTACAACAATCATCTTATACTATTAACTTCTAATAAAACTTATTTAGTAATTAAAAAAGATATTGTAAATATATAACAGATATATTTATAATGAGTTTTCCACAAGCACAACCTATAACAACCGGAAATAGTCAAGTTCCACAAGCTGTTGCAGAAGTTGTAGATAATACTAGTCAAGGAATATCTTCTATTGCTAGTAATGTATCTGATAATGTAAACAGTGCTACAAATTATGTAAAAGATTCTATATCATCATTTAGTGATTCTGATTTAGTTGGATCAACTAGTAATTTTTTGGAATCAAATACTATCATAGCCAAATTTGCTTTTTTAATTTTAGTTCTTATTATATTTATGATATTATTAAATTTAGGCGTTAAGATTATCGGTTATTTTATGAAACCAAAAGGAGATCCAAAATTAATAAATGGTACAATGAATGCTGCTAATGAAGTTACTATATATCAAGACCCTAAAAATGGTGATTCAATACCTATATTAAGATCAAATAATCAAAACAAAGGTATAGAATTTACATGGTCTTTATGGATTTATATCAATGATTTATCAAAGACACCAAAATATGCTCATGTATTTAACAAAGGTAATGCTATGTTTAATGATGATGGTATTGCTACTGTAAACAATGGACCTGGTTTATATATAGAAAATGAGACAAATGATTTAGTTGTTGTTATGAATACAGTAGCTGTTTCAAATCAACAAGAAATATTGAGAGTAAAAGACATTCCTTTAAGAAAATGGTTTAATTGCGTTATTCGAATTGAAAATACCGCTTTAGATGTTTATATTAATGGAGGCATTGTATCTAGAACAGTGTTACAAGATGTTCCAAAACAAAATTACCAAAATGTAAATATTTGTAAAAATGGAGGTTTTAACGGTAACCTTGCAGATTTACAATATTATGATAAGGCATTAAGTATTTTCCAAATAAATAATATTGTTTCATGGGGAAGAAATACACGCGCTGCTAATGAAAATTCAAATAATGACGCAACAGGTTTCCCATATTATTTATCTAATTTATGGTATTCTGCTAATTATTAATAATAAATATATTATATAATAATTTATATAATATGTCTGATTTTTCTTTATCTTGTACAAATCAACGTAAACAACGATCTAGTTTCTTTTTTCATGAAGCAGGTGATTCTTCATCTCGTTTTAATATTGTATCTCCGTATGTTTATAATGCGAATAATCAATTAGTTTATTCTCCAGATGATCTTAATATGAGAAGAAAAGCTGAAATATTAAAATATAAAAATCAAAATCAAAACAATAATAATAAAAAGTTAAGTTATGCATTTTTATCAAAAAAAGTAAAAAAAGACAAAAAATGTAATAATTCTAATAAACCAAAACCAAGTTCTTCATCCAATGTTCCTATGACTACAAATGGAAAAATCATTCAATTATTTGAAGATAATAACGTACCATTATATAATTATAAAGATTCCTCAAAACAATTTACATTTCAAAATATTCCATATGATAATTATAAACGATTGTTTGATATATTTCCATTGTATAATGTTATTACTTTAAATAATGAATCTGTAAAACTTATGGATTTAATTATATTAAATCCAGATGATAATGAATTTCGTTTTAATTTTACAATACCTATTTGTATACAATATGAAGCAGATTTTGTTAAAATTGAAGATATTGATAATGATATTGTTACTGCACAAGTTGCTATATTTAGTGCTATATTAAAAGTATTTTATAGTGATTCATTAATATCATCACATAATATTCAATATAGAAGCTTACCTGTTGAACTAGATAGTGATATGGTAAACTCGACAAACTCTGTATCTTTAGATTTTACTAATAGTAAGACAGGTAAAATCCGTTTTTCACAATATATTGGTAATCTTATATTAAACAATGTAACAATTCAAACAGTAACACAATATGTTTATACTATAATTTTACAACCAAATATTGGTTATGCTGAATATCAAGGTGATATATCAAAAGATGATGCTTATCGTACAAATGATATTGGAAGTGATATGGATAACACAAATATAATAAATATATCAAATGTGTCTTATCGATTTATTACAAATTTTGATAATACAGACTCTGATATTTTTAATTCATTTGAAAATTGTGAATTAAGTGTTTCCGATCGTAATGGTATACCAATTCCAGACAATGAACGCAGTTTTACAGAATTTAAGGTAACCACAGAAATAGTTTAATTGTAATATATTTTTATTGTTATAATTAAACAGCCAATTTTAAAAAGTAATTACTTAACGGTGATAATTGTATAAATTCTTTTCTACTATCAATATTTGTAGTAATATAAAATTTATCCGATAATATATTTATCATATGTTGAATATGATGATAACCTTGTGCGTCTTTATTATCTTTTAATATTCCTTGTAATTCATTTAAATCTTTATTATATCCTAATCCTTCTACATTTGTAATTATTTTTTTTTTCATTTGATCAATATTTCTACAATGGTAATGTACTAAAACTAAATCGGTTAAATAATATTCATTACTAAAATAATGATTACCATGATCTAAAACACCATCCCATTTGTTTATATTAAAAAAAGATTTTGCCATTTTTCCATAATCATCATATATACCGTACTTTGATTCCAATAAAGCATTTTTATATCCTATACCATCATCTGTATCTATTGTACTTTGTACATAATTACATTTAAATATAATATTACTTTCATAATCTTTAATTAACCAATCGTCAATATATTGTTTTGTATGACATGGATTCAAAATATTATTTGTTTTATCAAAATGTACAATAAATTCATCAATATCAATTGGAATAGCTAAATCATAATCATCTTTTTTTTTTTCTTCTTTTATAATCTTTGTTAATAATGGTCCTTTTTCTCTGTAATCTTTTTCTTGAAATATATTAACACCAATTTTTTTATATTTCATAATTTTTTCATACGTACCATCATTACTATAATTATCTACTATATACAAATTTCTATATCCAAAAAGTGAACCATGATAATTTATCCAAAAATCAATAATATCTTCTTCATTTTTTACCATTGTAAATATTTTTACTTTCATCTTATATATAAAAGTTTTTATTTTTTTTTTAAATAATAATCAATATTTATTATCGTTTTTTCATGTTCAATTGCTTTTTTTAAATATTCCGGAATATCTATTGTAGTATATGATCCACCACGTGTTTCATCAATACCAAACATATGCATAAATGTTTTCACATATTTATCAACATCATATAGATCATTTATTTCTAATGTAAATATTATCTTTCTAGGCTTATATTTCTGAACATACTCATATTTTTCTTCACATATTTTCATAACACTATTATAGTCTATTTTAAAATCCGTATATAAAAATAATTTATCATCTTCTAAAGATACAAAATACATGTATAATTTATTATATTCTGGTTCTTTTCTTAGTTCTGGTTCATTTTGAATTTGTATCATTTCTTCTTCTAAAATTTTACAACAATCTAAAAAAAGATTATATCTTTCTTCGTAATTTATATCATTTATATCTGGACCATTTTCTAAAGAATCTGATAACCATTCAAATTTTTTAAAAAAATCATCTTCCCATGAAAATTTATAATTGTTATACTCGTCAACAATATTTTCATTAGCAACAATATCATTTTCCATGATCTTGGCTATTCTATTATTACGTTCTATATCTATATCACTTTTGTTATTATTTTTTTTCTTTTTTATAACTTTTGATTTTATTAACAATTCTTTTTTTTTGGGAGAGTTTATTTTTTTATCCATATATTATCTATAAAGACATATAATCGCTAAATAAATAATGTTTTTTAATATTATTTATTTAAATTATTTATTTGGTTTTATTAACTACTACAAAAGGTACTTTTTTTGGATCTCTTCCTCCGTGACCAAAAACACCCCGTATTGGATTTAATACACGACATCCACCAAATCCACATCCATTATAGTAGTCTTTTGTATAAGCTATTGTAAATCTATCACCTGATTGAATTGGTTCTCTTCTCTTTAGTGGCTTTTTATCTTCGCCTATCATAGGTCGTAGTATAAACGCATAATACTGCTTATCATCTTTAAATAAATTTACAAACATTAATTTTCTATTTAACGCTTTGTAATTTTTTACTCTTGATGATGAATTTTTTTTATAATGTACAAAATTTAATACCATATTTGGATCATCAGATTTTACAATATAAACTTTATCATTAAATCTCACTTCATCTGTTGATGTTACATCTCCTGCTTTTAAAAATATTACAGAAGGAAAATTTATTTTACGTGCTAGTTCATTATATAATGCTATCTCTTTCATGTTTCCATTTTCAAGTGTTGATAAATCAATTACTTGTTTGTATCTAATTATAGGATCTTGTGCTGGTGCTGGTGCTGGTGCCTGTACTGGTGCTGATACTGGTGCTGATACTGGTGCTGATACTGGTGCTGATACTGGTGCTGTTGCTATTATTTGACTTTCACTTTCAGGTGCAAAAGAAGTATATTTACTTTCGTCTTTTGTATGTCCAGGTATTTCTGGATGGGAATGTGTTAATGTAGAAATTGTATGTGTATGTCTATGTAAATCAGAATTTAATCCATTAAAATCATCAAATCCGGTTTCTCCCATTGGCGCTGGTGAATAATTTTTAAAGTCATCTTCAAACTCTTTTTCATCCATCTCATCCATGTCTTCCATGTCTTCCATATCATCATCCGTTGGTGATTCATTCATATCAGGTTGATTCATACCAGGTTGATTCATACTAGGTTGATTCATACCAGGTTGGTTCATACTAGGTTGATTCATACTAGGTTGATTCATACTAGGTTGGTTCATACCAGGTTGATTCATACTAGGTTGATTCATACTAGGTTGGTTCATACCAGGTTGATTCATACCAGGTTGATTCATACCAGGTTGATTCATACTAGGTTGATTCATACCAGGTTGATTCATACTAGGTTGATTCATACTAGGTTGATTCATACTAGGTTGAGTTTTTGGTAATAACATTGGTGGATATTGCAAAGGGGGTTGTTGAAAAGGTGATTTCATATATCCATTCATATTTTGAGTCATTGGTGTTCCACATGGTGTTGTAGGTAAACATGTATTCATACCAAAATTATTACCAGGAAGTGAATTATATAAAAGTGGTTGTTTCATAGGTCCTAATGCTGCTGGTGGTGCAGGAGGCATGGGTGTTCCCCAATTGATTGATTGTGATTGAAAAGGTTTATTTTTAAAATCCTTTAAAATGGAACTTTCACAAGTCATTTTATCATTAAAAGTTTCTCCGAAATCACATAACTCGCCTTTTCCTATTGGAGCACATCTACTTCCAGTATTATCAACACCTACTGGACACCATCTCATAGATGATTTAATAGATGGTGAATCCATTTCAGCTGTATCAAATGGTTGCATTAGTTGTTTATTGATACTTTCATCTAGACTTTTTTTTCCTTGTTTCAATATGTCTAATTCTTTTTGTCTAACAGATAATGCATTGTCGCTTAATTCAAGAGCCTTGTTTTTTGTCTTTAATTCTACTGATTTTTGTCTTAATTTTTCATTTAAATCATTTATTTGATCTATCTTTTCTTTTTCATTCTCATTAAAATCACTATAATCTTCACCATTTGGTGTTGGATTTAATCCAAACATTTTAATGTCCCAATCATTTTGTTCAATTGATTTACTACCTATATTATTTCTGTTTTGTAGTAAATTACCAACCGATTGAATAGATCCCTCTGCTATATCAATTGTTTCTTTAGCAGTATCACCAACAACATCAGCTGTAGTATTAATAACAGCACCAGTATAAAATCCTAACATTGATAATAGTTTAACAAAAATATTTTTAACACCAGAAAATAATCTATCTAAAATCATTCCTACACCAAGAAAAAGATTAAATCCTAAAAGTGCTAAAACAACTAAAATTACTAATAATATGATCAATGTATTTTTAGATAAACCTAATATTTTTCCATTACTATTTATTTTTTTTGTTTCTACTTTATCACTTTTAATTTCGGTATCCATTATACAATATTTATATATAATAATTTATAAAAGTTCGTTTAACTTATCGACTAATTTTATTTAAATAGTATAAATGGGATTTTTCTCTTTTATGGAGACTTCATTGTATTTTACTTTAGGCATAACATTTTTATTGATATTATTATTAGTATATCACTTTAAACAACGTATTATGACCGCTGAATCAAAACAAGACACTATGTTCGAAATTATTAATAATCTTGCACAAGAAATTCACAATATTAAAACTACTGTAGCATTAATGAATAGACCATCGACACCTTATCCTCATAATCTACAAAACAACTTTCATACTGAAATGAATGATGAACCAGAACAAGAATCACAAGAAGATGATATAGAAGAATATGATTCAGAAATTGATGAAGAAGAATATGATGATGAAGAAGATGACGAGAAAGTAATTGTTTCTGACGACGAAGATAATATAAGTGTCGAAGAACTTTCATTAGATAATGATGTTGAAGATGTATCAAATAAAGAAAACAAAGAAGAAACACTTGTTGAAACTTCACTTGAAGTAGAAGAAAAAGAACAATCTGTTGAAAAACCAGATTTTAGTAAAATGAATTTAGGGAGTTTAAAATCTTACATTATAGAGCAAGGTTGGGTACAAGATGCATCGAAAATGAAAAAAGCACAAATTTTATCATTAATTCAAGAACGCGCTGAGTAATTTAATTTTATCTAGAAAACTTTATGTATTCAAAATATATAATGTTTTCTTATCCTCAAGCAGAACCATTTAAAAAAGCATATTCAACAGAATCGAATTTAGAAAAATCTACATTTGGCTATGCTACAAATAATGTACATCCTCAATTACCAGCACGAATGAATGATGGTAGATCATTGATAGCAGCACACCAACCAGAAGCCATATTAAATGAAACTATTTTACAAAATAGTGGTGTAAATAGCAATTGGGAATATCGCAAATATTTAACAGAAAACTCACAAAAAATAGCACGTGATAACTTTCGTGAAGCATGTAATGACGTTGGGTATTTTGAAAGATTTACACCTGATGAACGAGGATATAATAGTGATAAACATAATATTCCTTCTAGTCATTTATTATATAAAGACCAAGAAACAATTATTAATGAAAAAAGTGATTTAAAAAATCTTTATATGAGTAGAGATGAATTACAAAGCCGTTTTGAACCAGTTACATTAACACAAGATCAACTTTTTTCAAAATTAGCAAAATAAACATTTTTTCTATTTAAATATTATATGGATTTGCAACATATATTATTTTACATAACAAAATCATTAGGAATAGCATTTGTAACTACACTTCAATTTATTTATGCTATAATAATCAACATGTTTTTTGATAAATATTTATTTCATGATCAAAAACAACAATATTCATTACTATATGAATTTTTATATTTATGTTTAATTTTAGGAACTCTTGCTATATTTTCATTTTTTGGTCGTAAAATAATTCAACAAATTCCTTCACCATTTCATAATTTAAATAATTTTGACCATTCAAAATTAAAAGAATTGACGGGTACTTCTGAAATAACAGGATTTATGCTTTTAACATCTGGTATTGTAGCAAACAGAGTGGATAATTTAAGAAAGTTATATCATATTAAAGTATAATGGAATTTTCAATTGTTTTATTAAAATTAATTGAACAAATACTATCCTATATTGCCGGATTTGGTTTATCTGAAATGTTAATACGTTATTGTAAACCAAGTAAAACAATGGAATTAATGTATTACATTTTCTGTGGAATTATAGCCATTTATATTTTGTATATAACAAAAGATTATTAAAACTATTTTACTCAACCATCTATTTAAATAATAATAAAGTATTTAAATAAATGAAAATCATAAGTTTTGATGTTGGTATTAAGAACATGGCTTATTGTATATTTGAATTTAGCAATAATAATTTAACAATTCAAGATTGGAATATAATAAATCTTTTAGAAAATCAAAAAACGCAAGAATTATGTTGTTTTGAAATTAAATCCAAAAAAGAAATAAAAATTTGTGGTAAAAAAGCAAAATATAAAAAAGATGAACAATGTTTTTGTGAAACTCATGCGAAAATGGCTATTAAACAAAATAATTGGTTTTTTCAAAATAATTTGTTTAAACAGTCGAAATTAAGCAAATTATCCAAAGAAGAAATTTTTAATCTTGGACAACCATTTGGTATATTTAGCGAAATACCTGATACAAAAAAGGTATGCATTCAAAAAATATTAGAAGCCTGTGAAAAAAGATCTTTAGCAAAAATTATAAAAAAGAAAGTTAAGACAGCAAACGACACAGATCTAATAACAGTTGGTAAATTATTAAAGATTGCTCTAAACAATATCGACGGTATAAATGATATAACACATGTTGTTATAGAAAATCAAATATCAAAGATAGCTTCTAGAATGAAGACTGTCCAAGGTATGTTATCTCAATATTTTATTATGCAAGACAAATGTCCACATATAGAGTACGTATCATCTATAAATAAATTAAAAGATTTAGTTACTAACAATGAAAAGGAAAATACATATAAACAACATAAAAAAGACAGTGTGGAAATTTGTAAACAAATTCTTGGACAAAATCCTTTTTTAGGAAATTTCGATGATAAAATGAAAATAACAAAAAAAGATGATTTAGCGGATGCATTTTTACAAGGAATCTGGTATTTAAAGCGTGAAAATATTATTATTTATGCGGACAACTTAAAAATTAATTGTGTTACTTTAACATAAGTGAATTTCTATGGAAGTCATCGATATTGGATTAGATAATTTGGAACCAGTTTCCTTTAGTTTACAGGAAAATGAACCATCAAATACTACAAGTGAAGTACCATCTGTGAATTTTGGTCCAGGAGTAGAACTATTAATGAATGATAAAAAAATATCTGCTAATTCTTCTACAAAAGTTGATATGGAAGATTTAGATAATCTTGAAAATGAATTAAACACACTTAGTCAAAATATTGATGATTCTGGTGTAACTCCAGAATCAAAAAACAACAGCAGTTCTTTTGGTGGTATTGGAAATATGTTTGGTTTAGGCAACAATGATAAAAAAGAAGAGGTAAAAATTGATATTGGTAATATTGAAGAAATAAAACCTGCTTCAAATATTGGTGCTGCTACTATTGAAAGTGTTGGTACAACAAAAACGTGGGATGGATTTTCAAAAACAAATGAAGTTCCTGTAAACGCTTCTACTGGATCTAAATTATCTGAACGTGAAAAAAGAAGAAAAAAACGTGCTATGATTAAAAAATTAGAAGAATGGTATGAAAAAGGTTTAATTAAACATACTTCTAACTTCAATATGGATTCAGATTTTGATGAAGTCGAAGATGAATATGAAACTGCTATGGAAGATAAACGAAAAAAAGATAGTATTAAATTACAAGGATGGTGGTTTACTACATTAGTAAATTCACTCGAATATGCGAATGCTGTTTTTGACCCTTTTGGATTAAATCTTGATGGTTGGGGTGAACAAATTAACGAAGATATTGATAGTTATGAAGAAATATTCGCAGAATTACATGAAAAATATAAAGGTGGTAAAATGTCTCCTGAAATATCATTATTATTACGTTTAGGATTTAGTGGTGCCGTATTGAATATTACAAATAAAGCCCTCTCTACTGCTACACCTGGTTTTAATGATGTAATTAAACAAAGCCCAGAATTAATGAAAATGTTTTCAGCAGCAACTGCACAAACAATGAATAATCAAAATCCTGGATTTGAATTTGTAAATAGTGTATTACACCCAGAAGAACAAGTAAATACATCTTTTGGTGTACCACCTCCACCCATGGAAACTAAAAATCAACCTCCACCCGAAAGACCAAAAATGCAATATACAAGCGCTCCAAACCGTCCAGACATTTCTATGGGAAGAGGAGCTATGTTCCGTGAAGAAGGAGTAGATGTTAATAACCAGTTTGAAGATATTCGTGCACAACAACCACAACCTAGATCAAAAGCTCCTGAAAGAGCTGAAATGAGAGGACCACAAAATGTAGATCTTGATAATTTATTATCTGGTTTAAAAACACGCGATGTAGAACCAAAACGTAATGATGAAAATGAATCTATGATTAGTGCATCTTCTATACAAGAAAATCAAAATACTGTATTACCGAAAAAAACACGTAGAAAACAACGTTCTGATAAAAATGTTGTGGCGATTGATATTTAAATGAATTTTATATAAAATATAACTGTCTTATGTATATTTTATATATTTTGGATATTATAGATTGTATGACTTATCATTTTTAGAAAAATAAGGTAAAATATGGCTAAATATGTGATATATGTTGTTTTAAATGAAAAACTAGTTATTTTTGTATAGTCTAAAAAGATAATTGGTAACAAAAGAAGACTATGTTTTACAATTTGTGTTTCATAATTTTCATAATGTGAAAAATTAGCAATATAACCAATAAATGAAATACTAGAAAATAAAAATGCGATAAAAAATGTTTCATTATTTGTTTTCTCAAAACATAATGCTAGCGCTAAAAAAGATATATAACTTAATGCTAATGAAGATTTTAATCTTTTATCTAATTTAAATATATATTCTCCTTTAAATAGTGTTGTAAAATCGAATAATTGATCTGAAAATAATACATGAATTAAATATAAACAAATCAATATTATTGTTATCTTTTTCATTTATAGATAATAATAATATTTTATTCTATTTGTAAAGATTTGTTTATATCAGTGGGATACAAATTATTTGGATATACGTTTTCATCAAATTTATAATAGTATTTATCATATGTTTCGTATGTAATTTTTTCATTATGTTCTTTTTTACACCCTACTTTTTGAAAATCATTTTGTAATTCTTCTAGTAAATCGCTTGATGATGTTATAAAAATATTAGGAAAAATAGCATGTAAAAATGCTTTTATTGTTCCTACAAATAATTTACGTGAAAGTTTTAATGAAAAAGATAGGTGTGTATAATAACTCATACAAACGCTGTTTGGATGTGAAAAATACGAGTATATCATTATTATAATATATAATAATAATTTATTACTCAGAAATATAATAACATTCTTCTAGGTATTCATCGTCATATTCAACCTTTTTATCATATTGTATTTTTTGATATTGTGGATTATCCATGATACACATACGAAAATCTTCAGGCATATATGTAAATGTAGAATCAAATATAAAACAACCATCACATTCGCGTGTTTTCCAACGCTGAGCTCGACTATTATAATATCTACGACACTTACAATTTGGTGCTATATATTGATCATAAACAAAATCTTCGTATAATTCTTTTTTATGATATAGATAACTATAATACTCTTTTAATGCGTTTATAGCAAAATCATTTGTTAAATAATTTTGTATATAATTAAGTAACTCTTTTGGTAATTTGTTTTCAAATAAAATTAATGGACTTATCATTTTAATGTTTGTTTTATTTCATTAATTATTTATAATAACATTCAATTTTATTTGCTCATTTCACTTTTCATTTTTATCATATATTCATCTCTACGTTTATCAAAATCAACAATAGGTTTTGGATATTTCATATCTTCATATCGTTTATAATATTTATACCACTTATGAATATGCTTATTTGGAATGTCTTTTAGTTCTGGAATCCATTCTCGGATATAGTCTAAATCTTTATCATTTTTTTCTGATTGTGTCCATGGACTCAATACACGGAACCAAGGCATTGCATATAAACCACCTCCTACAACAGCCTGCCAGTTACCCGAATTTGATGCTACATCATAATCTACTAACTGTTGTGCGAAATATTTTTCACCCTCTTTCCAATCTAAATAAAGTATTTTTGATAAAAAGGTAGCAACAATCATACGTGCACGATTATGCATATAACCTGTTTTATTCATTTGACGCATACCTGCATCTACCAATGGAAATCCAGTAGTTCCTTCTTTCCATCTATTAAGACGTTCTGTATTTTTAGACCATTTTATCTTACGCATTTTACTGTTTGATAAACCATCCAAAGATTCTGGATTTTCCGAAAGTAAATGCATATAAAAATCTCTCCAAATCAATTGTCTTATTAATTCATGATGTGCAGAATATTTAGATTTGAATTTCGATACTACTTCTCTAATAGAAACACAGCCAAATTTTATATATGCTGAAAGCATAGATGTTTCTTCTCCCATTGTATCGCGACTATCTTTATAATCTTTAAGAGTTTTAATAGCTTTTGTTAATTGTAATAAACCTTTATCACGACCTCCATTTACTGCTAAATCTTCATTTTCTTTTTTAATAAAACGTTCTATCGCATCTTTTAATGAAATACCATTTTTTATCTTTTTTGTTGTTTTTGATAAATTTGATATTTTGTATTTTGATGGTGTATCAAAGTCATGATTAAAAAAACAAGCTTCATAAAAGGAAGTAAATCTAACATACGTTTCACCCTTACCATTTAAAACAGTACCTGGTTTATTTATATAATAATCTTGACTCTTTTCACATTCTATTTTTAATTTATTGCATAATTTTTCTACTTTTTCAGTACGTTTTTTAGCATAAGGTGTATAATCTTCGTTAAAAAATATACCTTCAATATCTAGTTCTTTTACTAATTGTTCAATACCATCTGTTACACTAGTATATAAAACAATTAATTTCCCATCATTTTTACCTATATCTTCTTGTAAATGTTTTAAGCTTTCTATCATAAATTGAACACTATTTTCTGATTTAAATGTGTTATTGGTAACTTGCTCAGGTGTAAAAATAAAACACGTAAATACTTTATCACATTTTTTTGATGCATTAATTAATCCAATATTATCAACAATTCTAAAATCTCTATGAAAAATAAAAAGACCGTTTTTCATTTTAATTATATATTAAAAAGATAAATATTTATGTTTTTTTAAAAACATTTAAAAGTATTTATGGTAATACTTTTACAATGGAAAATAAAAAAGATTTATTTACATTATTTATAGAAACCATGTCCAAATTTTTATGGAATTTCAATACCTTTTTTCTAGATTGTGAACGAAAGTTTAGTGAATTATATAATACAAATCTTTTTGTTAAAAGACCTACCGATTGGTTTTGTAACATAAGAGATTCTATTTATAGTTATTTTGATAAAAGCTTAAAAGAGCCTCCTTATGATTGCTGGAGTGGTATGTATCAAATTTCAGATGATAATCTTAGTTATTATTTTCATATTAAAGATATTGATTCAATAAAAGCTTTCAATGATCATAATAGTTTTTATAATCCTTTTATTCATAATGCACCAAATAAAAAAAATATATGCATTATATCTAAATTTAATACTTTTTTTAAAGTATTTTTTAAAACAAACAGTGATATTAAAGATATAAGTATTTGTAATCGTAAATTTTTATCTGTATTTTATAATCATCCAGACTTATCAGATTCTATCGAAATAAAAATACCAGATGAAATGTTATTAGTTGATAATGAATTATTTAATAAAGCATTTGTTATAAGGACTCTTCAAACAATGAATATTTTTTCACCTATTGATGATAAATATACCATTAAAATAATGGATTCAGAATTAGATGAATATGAAATTAACGTAGGACAATATTTGCATATTAAAAAAGATATTTTTGAGATAAAATCATTTTAGATATAAAATTTATTTATAATTATTTAAAGAAATTATGTGTAAATATATCATAAGCGTAGTATTGTTTGAAATATGCAACTAAGTGAATGTTTAAATGAATCACGCTCTTTACATAGTAAATGGAACCTATATTACCATTTACCACAAGACAAACAGTGGGATTTAGATAGTTACAAATACATTGCTAAAAACATTGATAATTTAGATACACTTATCGCATTAAATGAATCCATTCCTGAAAAAATTATAAAAAATTGTATGTTATTTGTTATGAAATCTGGAATTACACCTATGTGGGAAGACAAACAAAATCGTGACGGCGGTTGCTTTTCATTTAAAGTATCTAATAAACAAGTTTATGATGTTTGGACACATTTATTCTATTCATTATGCGGTGAGACCCTATGTGTAAATTCTGATCATAATAAATATATAAATGGTATTACAATTTCTCCAAAAAAGAACTTTTGTATAATTAAAGTATGGTTATTGGATTGTAATTTACAAGACCCTGAAATATTAATTCAAATACCCAACCTATCAAAACAGGGATGTTTATTTAAAAGACATGCTCCTGAATATTAAAAATAACTTTATCTAAAAAAAAAAAAATAAAGTTATTGTGTATGTTTTTATTGTAATTTATATTGTTTTGGTTCTATATTTGTCCATTCTATAATATTTTTTCCTTTTTGTATATACGTTCAAAAATGAGTGGACAATTCATATATATTATTTCAATATATATGAATATCTTATTATTTATCAATCATTTTCATCACTAGCATTTAAATAATTTTTTACTTCATTCCCTATTAAAATTTCTTGTTTTAAAAGATCATCAACAATTTTATCTAATTCATCACGATAACCTCGTAAAAATGATTTGGCTAATTTATAAGCTTCATTTACTAGTCCTAATACTTCTTTATCAAATTCATACTTTGTGTGTTCAGATAAACCACCACCTGATGATAGTGAACGACCTAAAAATGGATTTCCATTATCAACATCATCATTATAAAATACTTCTAATTTTGTTCCCATTCCAAAATTACCAATCATTTTTTTTGCTAGGTCATTTGCTTGCTTTAAATCTTGTACAGCTCCTAGAGATACTTGTTCTTCTCCATACATTATTGTTTCGGCCGCTTTACCACCTAAAGCAATAATTAAACGTTTTATTAAAAGATCTTTCGTATATAAACCACTTTCACTTATATTTCTATGTTCATTAAATATTGTATAACCACCTGCACCATTATATGTACTTTGAATTGATACCTTTTTTAATTCAAAATATTTTTCAAAAAGTGCAGCTAATAAAGCATGACCTGTTTCATGTATAGCTACACGACGTCTTGATTCATCATCACGTGTGTCTATTTTTTTAACAATACCAATAATTAACTTATCTAATGCTTCTAATAAATTATCGCGACTTATTTTTGCATTTCCTTCACGTGCGGCATGTATTGCTCCTTCATTCATTAAATTTTTTAATTGTGCACCAGAGAATCCAGAAGTTAAATCAGCCAAAAAATTTAGATCGACATCGTCTTCTAGTACTTTATTTTTTGAATGAACTTTTAAAATAGAAAGTCGTGATGTAACATCTGGTAATGGTACATTTAATAAACGATCGAAACGACCAGGTCGTAAAAGGGCTTGATCAAGAACATCTTTTCGGTTTGTAGCACCGATTATCAAAATACCTTCATTATCTGCAAAACCATCCATTTCCGCTAGTAATTGATTTAAAGTTTGTTCACGTTCATCATTTGATAAATTTACACCTGCACCTCTTTGTCTTCCTACGGCATCAATTTCATCAATAAAAATAATACAAGGTTTATTTTCACGTGCTTTTTTAAATAGGGATCGTATTTTTGATGCTCCTAAACCGACATATACTTCTACAAATTCACTAGCAGCAATAGATATAAAATTAGCATCTGCTTCACTTGCTATTGCTTTTGCTAGTAATGTTTTACCTGTACCAGGAGGACCTTCTAATAAAACACCTCTAGGAATTTCAGCACCAGCTATTTCATAAAGTGTCGCATTTTTAAGATAAGATACAATTTCTGTACATTCTTGAAAAATTTCAGGACTCCCTGCAAAACTATCTAACGTAATATTCGATTTTAACATATTTTCTTTTTCAAATTCATCATTTTTACCAAAATTAAACATACTTGGTTTATTATTAATTCCTCCTCCATTCATAAAATTATTTGGACTATTCATATTTGCTGTTCTAATAACAGAAATAATACTCGATAATATAATAAAAGGAAAAATGAAATTAAATACTTGAAAAGTCCCACTAATAAAAGATTCCACAATAGTTGGTTGAGGATTTTGTAAAAATACCGGTTTTACACCTTGTTTTATAGCATCATCTACAATATAATTTGAAACAGAGGGTGAAATTTGTGTTCTAGTATAATCATCTCCTAAAGAAGTGTCTGATTTTTCTTTTTCTTCAGCGATTACACTATCCATAGTAGGTGTAAAATAAACTGATTCTATTTGTTTATTATCCATCTCTTCTACCAATGTCTTAAAAGGAATGGGTCGAAAATAATTTTTATATCTCAATATCTCAGTGGTAGTAAGTGGACTTTGTGGTGGTTGATAACCATAAACCAATGTTAAAAAAAGTAATAAATAAAACATTTATACAACATAAAACAGATGAAATGTTTATATTATTTCGTGAAATAATATAAAATTTAAATGATTTTAATACACAATCTACTTTGTAAATTTAAATTATTTATATTTTAAATGGAACGTTTACCTTATGAGATAAAATGTAAAATTTATGAATATATTGATATAACAACACGAATTTGTATATTGTTTCGATATTTAGATAAAAAAAAATTAATCACCATGTTTGATTTATTATCTTTCGAAGATAAAAAAAAATGGTTTATTAATGGTATAGAAAGAAAACTATGTCATGAAAGTAAAAAAGAATTACATCCAAATCTTTTACAAATGTTACCAAAAGAATCATATTATTTAAACGGATTAAAAATTAATATTGAACCTAGTATATCTAATATTATTTTAAATTGTTCAACTTTATACTTTAAACAATCTAATATACCCATAATTAACAATTTTAATTGGCAATATATGAACATGTCTATATATAGTCACGAAAAAGATTGTATATTAGTATCTCGGTTTATAGATTTTATAAATATAATCCCTACTATTGATGGTGATTATAAAGACTTTAATTATGCTGTAAAAAAAGTATGGTTTGATTTTATTTTACTATTAGTATTGAATCATAATTCAAAATATAAGACATCTAATGAATAATTAACTAGGAGGTAATGGTGCAAGACATAATTTAATTTCACCTAAAGAAGCTACATCATATTTTACAATAAGAGGTAAATCATTACCCAAATACATTTCTAGATGACTACATAGAGGTGTGCATTTAATAAAATGTGAAAGACTTTTTAATGAAAATTCTCCTTGAATAATAACAGATGCATCAGGCTTTTGAATAAATTCCATATATCCATCTGATTCAGAACGGAAAATACGAGAACTTGCGAAATTTCCTTCACAAGAAAAAATTAAATCATTTCCAACAGACTTAATCTCGATACGATCAGATATACCATTCATATCGCGAATAATCTTTTGAAAATCGGATGTAGGTAAGTTAATTACAGTCGAATATTCGACATCAGGAACTACCAATTCTTCAGTATCAGGTTCAATTAAACGTAATTTTTGACTATAACATTGTTTGATATCCCCATTATCATATTGTAAACCTAAATGTGAAACAATTCCATCATGATAATCGTCATTATCAATGTACATTGAAAGTGTATCATCATTCGACATGGTTGAAATTACTTTAAACAAATGCATTGTGTTTGCACAAACAATAATCTTTTCAGGTTTACAATCATATAATTCAAATTTTTCTGCATGTAAAATTACATTAACTAAAATAGTATGCGTTTTATCAAAATTGATAATTTTTAAACCATTATCTGTATAACTAATTGTAGCATCGGTTAAAACATCTTTTATTGCTGTAATCATATTACGAATTGGTTGAATCTGTACTGTTTTAATAGTTAAAACATTGTTTGCCTCGTTCATATAAGACTAATTATATAAAAATAAACGCACTTGTTTTTATATAATGTTTTAGATTAATATTATTTTATCTTTTATTAAAGAAAAAATTGCTAAATGTTAATTCTTTTGTATCCATTAAATATCGTTGTTGTTCTAAATCTAACAATAAAGAATACTGTATCATAGATGATATAATTGTTTCTTTTTTAACTTTAAACCATTCTATTTGATGGTATAATTCTTTTATTAACTTATTATAGTTTTCATGATATCTTCCTTCATAAACATAAATAATATTTATTAGTTCATTTGGTAATTGGTTCATTTACTATTTTCTATTTTTAGATTATTTTTACCTATATATCTCATAATAATAAATAATTGAGTTATCATTAATGAATGAAATCCTAGATGATATACCAACCATCTTTTATTATATTCTTTAAAATTATGTAATTCTTCTGATTTATTAAAACAATATTTTATAGCACATAAATTAGGAAATCCTATAAAAATACTATATGACCATGGACAATATATAAAAGCATTTATTACAAAATAAGAAAAAGACAATTTTGCAAAATAAATATCTAATTTTCTTCTCCAATCATCTAAAGCATTACGCCAAAAATTAAATGATATTAATGATGTTGTTAGCAATACTAATGGTGAAACTATTAGATTATAATTAAAATATCCATATCCAGCAGGAATTGCGAATAATAATGATGAATAAGTTAAAAATCTAGAACTATTCCAACTAGCAATACGTTTCATAATACATATATAGATATTATGTATTTTATAAGATTATTTCTTTATTTTATATTTACCAACTTGAATTACATCATCATATAATTGGGAATATAGTGGTGTATTTTTTTGCATGGAATTTAATTCAATCAATTTTTTTAATCCACCATCAATATAAACATTTTCCAATAATTTTTCCAATATAAGAGGATTTTTTTCAAATTCTTGGATTAATTGTCTATTTGTTTCATAACATTCTTTTTTGTTTGACTTTAAAAAACATAAAAGGGGTTTAAATGGGGAATTATTTACAACGCGTGAAAATACTTCTCTGTTTTCATCGGCCAATTTATCAATTGTAATGTCTCGTAGTTTCAAACTTATTTTATTATCTTTTTCATAAATATTCACACTATGACCGAGATAAAGATTAGATAAAATACTAGCCATATCTGCAGATAATGTTTGTTCTCGTTTAATAGCACCACCTTTTAATGCTACAAAATTTGCTAAACATGCAAACTGTAAGGTTTGACGTTTTAAATGATCTTTTTCAAATATACTAGCATATAATGCTTTAAAGTATAAACTTAATGAATGATTAACTATTTCTTTGAAATGTTTCATAAAATCATCTACATTATCATCTTGAACTGCATTTAATACAGAGTAAATATAAGGATGACTTTTATTTAACCCTTGTCCAAATATAATAAGATTTTTTGTTAAAACGTTACTTCCTTCTACTGTAATACCTACTGGAACATTTTTATAAAATTTTTCCAACATATTATTTTCACCTTTACATATTCCAGAACCACCATAAACATCCATCGCATCATCTAATACTTTTCTACCACGTTCAGTTGTTTGTTCTTTCATAATAGCACTAATTACAGCTGGTTTTTCTCCTTCATCTAACAATTTATTTGTTAAATAAATAGATGATTGAATAACCCATGTATTGTAAAGCATAGATGCTAATTTATTTTGAACACCCTCCATTTGTATAAGATTTAAATTAAATTGATGTCTGTGTTTTGAATATAAAAACATGGAAGAGGTTGCTACTTTTGAAGAAGCATTTGCGGTTGCTGGGAGACATATACCACGTCCAGCTGCTAAACATTCCATTAACATTTTCCACCCTTCTCCAATTTTTTCACGACCACCAATAACTTGATCTAGATCAATATATAAAGTTCCTTCTAACATACCATTTGGAAATCCTGTATCTAGAGGATTGTGATAATATTCTTGACGTAATCCTTCATGACCTCCTTCCAATAATGCTACTGTTACACCTCCTGGTTGTCCTTCTAATAAATTATCAGGATCAGTTACTCGAAACGCCAATCCTATTAAATTTGATACTGGTGCTAAGGTGATATAACGTTTTTTTATAGTTACTTTTATTTGTAATTTCCCATCTTTGTTTTTTATTACTCGTCCTGTATCAATTCGTCCAGTCGCATCTGAACCATTATGGGGTCCAGTTAATCCAAAACAAGGAATTTTTGTTCCATTTGCTAATTTTGGAAGATATTTATTTTTTTGTTCTTCAGTACCATAATGCAGTAATAATTCTGATGGACCTAATGAATTTGGAACCATTGTAACTACACCTAAGGAAGGATTAGCTGAAGTAATATAAGTTAAAATGTCGGACATTTCTTGAACAGATGTTTTAAATCCTCCGTATTCTTTTGGTATTAAAAATGAGAAAAATCCTTCTTTACCCATATGTTTAAATAGTGTTTTATAATCACTATCTGGATAAATGTGTTGCTGTGGAAATGTTTTTAAAAGAGTGTCTATCTTTTTTTTATCAAACACATTTTCAGGTTGTTTTTTAAATTCAGGATATTTTACAATTCCTTTAAAAATTTCACGATCAAGTGAAGTTGTACCTGATTGTAATGCTATCATCTCTGTTGCGCTAATTTTTGGAATCATTTCTTTTACTTTTCTAAATAAAAAGTTTTTTAAAGACATAATTGTAAGTCTATACTATTATATCTACAAAATTATTAAGTTATTTTTTTCTTAATACATTTTAACAATTTCTTTATCATCTTTTTTAATTACTTCACCAATAGGTTTCATTCTTTCTTTTGTTTCTTTTTCTTTTACATAATCCTCGTATTTAAATAATTTAAAGGTTGTTTTGTTAATAACGTATTTCGTTCCTTTATGATTATATATTTGATAAGAACTACGTTGTTTTCTAACATCAACGACATCTTTATCTGCTATATCTTGTTCAATGGTTGGATGAGATTCAAAAGTATTTGATCGTATTTGTTGTCCAAATTTATAACAAGCCAAATCTTCGCCTTTATTTTCGTATAATGAACAATCCATAGCACTTTCTTTTACTGCAGTTAATATTTGTGAATTCACTTGATTTTTCTGTAATGCACGTTCAAATAATAACTGATCTGTTGAAATTACAGCAGGCATTGTAGTTAGATTTCTAACATAACGTCCAAGAAATGTAGAATCGTCGATTGAACTTGCTAACTTACTTGTTAAACGACTAATATCTCTATTACGTAAACTTTTATGTTTATCAGATGTAAGAACTTCTTCTGGAATGGTACTCATATATAAATATACTTTCACATTACGTAATTCTTCTGGTAAGTCCATATGACTTGCTATACGTCTAGCTCTACCAATTACCTGCTCTAAACGTACCATATTCCAGTATGGTTCTACAATATGTACAAAACGAGTATTTTTAAGATTGATACCTTCAGCACCCGAAGAAGTAATCATCAAAATCTTTATAGCATCGCCCATAAAATTATTTTCTATATTTGAATCTTGAAATTTGTTTACAATGGTTGAAGGTGCTTCCGACCATTTGGAATTATAAATATTTAACAGAACTTTTTTCTCTTCGTCTGTTTCTGTACCTGTATGTAAAGCATATTTTGGTTTTCCTTTATCTTCTTCTGATTCTACTATTTCCCAATCTCCACCTGATGTTTTTCTTATTTTAAACTGTGCGTATCCATTCGCATCTAACATATATTTTAATAATGCGATACCTTCTAATGTTCTAAATTGACTATAAATCAAATGCAGACCACTATTATCAGGATTTTGTATATTTTTCAATATACGTAAAAATTTTGGACTGTACATTTTAAGACCTTGAGGGGAGAATATTTCGTCTCTTCTAGCATTTAATTCATATAATACTTTTGTAATTTGTTTTGAAAAATCTTTTTCACGTATAGCTTTTGTTTTATCTTTGGGTTTTTTCACTTTTATTATTTCATCATAACTTTCTTCGTCACTTTCTGCTTCTTCGTCACTTTCTTCTTTCTTTTCTGGTTCTTTTTGTTTTTCTTTTTCATCGTCAGGTAACATTTCAATATCTTTTAAAACAATATCACCCATTACTTGTAACTTTCTTGGTTCTTTTTCTTCTTTTTCTTCAACTTCTTCTTCTATCTCACGAATATCTTCTTCATCATCACCTGCACCACCTTTTTTCTTTTTACCAACATTTTCACTTTCTTCGTTATCTAATTCACTCATGTCTTCTTTACCAATATATTCACCACTCTTTTTAACAGGTCTTCCAGGTGGATCTGGAAATGAGAAATTACAACATAAACGCGAAGCTATTTTATAAGTAGAAGATGTTGTGAATAATTCTTCGTCATTTTGTTTCATCTGTTTTTGTTTATTTCTTTTTTCTTGTTTACTCTCTTCTTCGCGGATTTTTTCATATACACCAAATTGATAAGAACTCATTGGTACACGTTCAATATGATATATTGTATCTTCTTTTGAAGAGACATAACTTGGATATAATTCTTCAGCAGCACCCTTAAAATAAGATGTAAGTCCAAGAATACGTTTTTGAAAAACAATTTTATTTTTCATTTCAGAAGAATCTAATTCTACAAATAATTCGAAAAATGCCTTGGAATCATCTGGAAGAGCTACATTATTTACGGCTTTTATTTTTGATGGAACTGGGGTTTCAAGTCCATGTTTTTTAAGTGCTTTCACAACTAATTTCTTGAAATCTGTATCTGATAAATTACCTGTTTCATCTAAAACAACACCTGAGTATGTTTCAAATCCACCTCCATGTTGAGATCCAAGATTTGCTTCTATTTCTTCATTACGTTTTTCTTTACTTTGATCCCATGTGGAATTACTTGGTTCTGTTATTTTTACCAATCCATTACTCATAGATATTACTCTATCTTTATCTTCTTCACGATTTTTCTTGGTTTTTCGTGTAGTCTCTGCTGGTATTTTTTTAGCTGTTTTACTGTTTTTTCCTCCTTTATATTTACGTTGCCGAAGTTGTGTGTTTATAAACCCAAATGGATTTCTTGTTATGGTTACATTTTCACCTGAAAAATTTACATAATCAAATTGATTTAATCCTTCTTGTTCTAACCATAAAATAATGTTGTCTCTTGTTGGTTTTTCTGCTCCTTGCATAATTTTAATAGGGAATGTCCAAGTTTTGATATAACCTCTTAAAATATTAAACAAAACACCAATTTCGTTAGGATAATTGATTATAGGAGTACCAGATAATAATACAATACGTGCATTTGTAGCACTCATCAAATATTCATATAACCTATAAGAAATTGATTTTTTTTGTTTTGATCTTATCTTATTTACAATCATACTTACAAAATTGTGTACTTCGTCAATTACAACAACACTATTATCAAACATATTTATTTTACCATTTTTTGTATGTTGGTTAATAATATTATCATTTAAACCATTGTAATTTATATCTATATATTTCGCACGAATCATTTCATCAATTTGATCGTTTAATAATTTTTTATCTTCATCACTCAGTGATTCAAAATTTGATTTTTTTGTAACATTTACCATCCATGCACCTTTACGTTTCTTTATACTACTTTCTGGAATAGATAAAATATTTGATAAAAGAGGTATATAATCAGGCTTTCCATCAACTGTTATAAATTCCCAATATTGATCAAGTCTATAAATTGGATCACCACATTCTTTCATTTGATTAAAAAAATTTGCCTTTAAAGATGCTAATGTTAATACATATATCTGTTTTTGAGATTTCATTCCTTCTGCAATTGCGATAGAACTACATGTCTTACCTGAACCTAAACCATGAAATAATAGTAATCCACGATAAGGTGTATAAAGATTTAAATAATCACTAACAACCTTTTGATGAATCATAGGAGAAAATCCTGATTTTTTTTTCTCTGGTTTTCCTTCACGTTCTTCTTTTTCAAGTTCTTTTTTATATTCTTGGAACATTGGTACTAATTCGCTTATAAATTTTTTACGATTATTCATGTAGAATGCAGATGTTTTTAAACGATGTTGATAAGATACAGGTAGGCGTTTTTTCAATGTAACACCATCAATAACATCATTTGGATTAATGTCTTTTGTTATTACTTGTTCTTTTTCTACAGGTTTTTTCTTTTTAATAATTACAGTTTTTTGTTTTTCAGGTTCAGGACTATCTTCTTCACTTTCACTCGTTTCTTCGTCACTACTTTCTACACTTTCGCTACTTTCTTCTTTAGTTATGTCTTTTTTTAATGTAACACCTATATTTTCTGTGTCTTCTTCTGTTTCAACAATTTCAGCAAATTTTGATGTTTGTGAATCAGCTTTTTTAATGATCGGTAATAATTTTTTTTCTTGCAATTTTTTTAATAATAATTCGCGATTCATTGTGTTGTTTTTTCGACCATCAATAATTTTGCATGCTATCTTTTTTTGTTCTATTTTTTCTGATATTGTTTCTTCATTGTAATTCGCTATTATATTTCCTTCTTCATCTCGTTCAATCATTGATTCATTAACATCGGGTGATACCATTTCTGTTGTAGCAAAAAAAACTTGAATACCATCTTTTTGTTTAATATTTGGAGCTGGTTTTTCTTTTAAATTGGCTAAATAAATATCCATAATATCAATGTAATATAATATACCGTCACAATTTTATTTAATATTTTTACTAACAATTTAATATAAATAAATCATACTCAACCAATTTTACAACTTTTTGAAAAAGCTACTCATTCTAGTGGGATACATATAACATCCATCATGATACTGATACAACCACCAATTATCTCTAGGATTTTGTATTATAGGTGTTTCTTCTGTATTCCAAAATTCTTCTATATCTTTATTCAATTTCTTTATCTGATTGATAACATTGTTCATTCTTAATTTATATGTATCATCATAATCACATATTTCATTTACTATTTCTACCGGAAATACCTGAGTCAAAGTTTTAAAAAACATTTTTTATATATAAAACAACAAAAATATAAAATTCAATTTTATAATTTATTTTTTCTATTATTTCTCTTGTTCAATGTGTTCTATACAATTTTTATAAGTGAAAATAATTAACGAAATAACTTTGTATAAATTTTGTGAATCAGGTGTTTTTATATAAGCTTTTTTTATCATTTTTTCAAGTTGATCTGAAAACTTAAAATAATTTGTATTACTTTCATCGTACCAATAACCATTACGTTTTTCTCTTACAGGTATTGTATGTCTCCAAAGCAATAATTGTGCATCAGTCCAATTATATATTGAATATATTTCATGTAGCATGGTAGCAGCGAAACCTTTATTATTTTCACATATACTCATAATTATATATGTTAAATCATAATAACTTAACCATGTAGATAACATTACTTCCGGAACTGTAAAACTATAAATCATTCGATGTAATTCTATAGGTAAATGCTTAAAATTAGCATCTACTATTTGTCTATCATGTAAAACCATATTTATTTTAATTTTTATATGATAGTCTTTTTCAAAAAAAACATTCAATTTTATATTCGTTAAAGGGAAATTATATTTGTTAATTAAATGTCTGTAATGCACGTAAAGCTTCCTCACAAGCTATCTGTTCTGCCTTTTTCTTTATTTTATGTAATCCTTTACCTAAATTTATCAAAACTTTTCCTTGTATACACATATATTGATGAATATCACTAAAATTGGAAAATTCTGATATTGATTTTGCCTGATTAATTGTAACTGAATGTATTGGTTGTCCTAAACATAAATATACTCCCATATGGTAACCCGTTTCACTATTATGTTCACACTCTTCTAGATAATCTGGTGTAATTTTAAATTCTTTTTGAATGCGTACCTGTAAAATATTTTTATAATTATCGTCGTTTTTAATCAAGTTAATCCAATCAACATGTTTTTCATAAACATTTTCAATAAATATCTGCGCCATTTGAAATCCTGGTCCTGTGATAAATACATCTGAAAACCAATCATTTTCATCTTTTACTTTTATTTTATTAAAGTCTAGAAACAATGCACCTAGAAAAGATTCGAAAAGACAACCTAGTTTTTTTAGATTTGTTCTTGTTTGTTTTTGTTCGGCGTGTTTTGATAAAACAATCCATTCGTGTAATCCCATTTCATAAGCCATTCTACCAATAGACTCATTTTTAACCAATGCGATTTTTTTCTCTGTCATGAATCCTTCATTTTCCTTTGGAAATCTTCTATATAAAACATATTTAGTAATACACTCTAATACACCATCTCCCACAAATTCCAATCTTTCATTTGATTTGGAATTTAGCGCCAAACAATCATCGGGTTTAGGAACAATTTTAATATTATTTTGTTCATTTTCTAGATCAGGTCTTTTTAAATGAGATCGATGAATAAAGGCTCGTTTGTAAAGTTCTGGGTTATTAATAGACGCATTAATTCCATACTTTTTTAAAATAGATTCAATATTATTTCTTGAAATAGCCTTGTTTAGGGGATTATATGGATCGAAAACATAAATTTCTTGACCGAATTCATTTTTTTCAATTCTTATATCGTCCTCCACAACTAATTGATTTGTTTCGTTAATTTCTAATGATGCTTTCATTTTATTTATCGAAATAAAATGAATTTATAGGATATTTTAGTGCATTATATCTAAATCATTTTTTTAAATAAATTTTATACTAAAATTTTTTTTTGTCTATAACTATTATATAAGAAAATGGTTTTGTCCACAACAAAAAAAACTGCATCCGTCGATAGCATCATTAACAGCAACCAAGGTGGTGGTCCTAAAAAAGCTGGTCTTCCTTATCAAGTAGGCCGTGATTATCACTTTCCAATTGCTTTAGCTGTTCATCCTTCCCGTAACACATTGGCTGACTATGGTAATCCAGTTGTATTTGGTCTTAGACACGAACGTAGAGGTTATCAACATAAAGCTCTTAAACCAATTGGTAGCACTTACACACCTAACACATACTTTTCTATGCGCAAATAAATTTATTTGTTAAAAAAACAATATAATTACTTCTAATGTAATGTAATACATTACATTATGAAAATAATCTTGGACGAAAGAGAAACTCATCTATTCAATGCTATCCAAGAAAAATTGGAAACGATGGAAAATACAAGCTATATAATAGAAAAAAAACCATTGACTCTTGGTGATATTCATTTTGTTCACGACGAAAAAGAAATATTAATCATTGAACGTAAATCTTTACAAGATCTTGTTTCAAGTATTAAAGATGGACGATATGAAGAACAATCTTATCGATTGATTTACTCATCGGGACTCTTTAGACATCATATTGTCTATATTGTAGAAGGTATTTTTTCACAATTACGTCAACCTATAGCTCGTGAAAAAAAAATGGTTTATTCGGCAATGACTATGTTGCAACTTTTTAAAGGTTTTAATTTAGTACGAACAAATTCAATAATAGATACCGCAGAATGGATTTTATATACTGCCGATAAATTACGCCGAGAATTAGAACGTGGAAATTTACCTTGGACACCTGAACAAAAAGAAGGAGGAGGTAGTGAACCAGTTGCCTATTGTAATGTTGTGAAAAAAACAAAGAAGGATAATATTACACCTGAAAATATAGGTGAAATAATACTAAGTCAAATACCAGGAATAAGCACTGTATCGGCTATCGCTATTATGAAAAAGTTTACTACTATTTCTAATTTGATTGACTCCATAAGAAATGATCCTGGTTGTTTAAATGATATAATATGTGAGACGAAGGGAAAATCAAGAAAAATTGGTAAAAATGTAGTAGAAAATATATTAAAATTCCTAGTTTAATAATTCTTCCATAGGTTTTCGTTCTTTTATTCTTTTTTCTATCATTTCTGCGTCATTATCATCATCCATCTTTTTAGGTGTTGGAATATCATTATCTTCTATTGTCTTTGGGTAATCTCCCAAAGTCAATGCGGTATTTACTGTTGGTGGTTGTACTTCATTTCCTTTATATTTTCCAGACATCACTTGTTTGTTAGTAAAAACAGCTCCTCCCCAATTTGTATCCATTGGATTATCACTTAATCCATTTGGATTTTGTGTTTTTGTTGAATCGTGAATTTGATCAATAACGGTATATTTACCAACATATTGACTTGTTGGATCAAATGCGAAAAAACCTTGGTTATATGGTTTATTATCTCTACTTGAATCTTCATATTCTACTAATTTTGGTTGTTGCTGCGGTTGTGGTAACATTGGGTTTACACCAATATTAGATAAAGGCAATTGTTGATTGGGTTGTACACTATTAAATGCCTGTGGTGCTACAGGAGGTCCAAATTTAGGCATAACATTTGTTTGATTTTTGAAATAATCTGTTAGACTACCCATTAATAATGGATCTACATTTGTAGTACTTCCTTCTGTTTTTCTTAATCGATAAACATTTTCACCTTGAGTATTTACCTCTTCTTGTAAAAATAAAACAGGACATTTTTCATTATAAATCTCTTTTTGTAATTTAATATATTTGATATATTGATCTAAATTGTCGAAAAAGATAGGATTTTTTCCTTGTTCTTGAGGTAAATTTTTATTAAATAACATCAATTTATTTCCACGTTTAATTAATAATGTTGGACACATTTCACTAGGTTCTTCAATATCTTTCATTTCATCTAAACTATCTTCAACCATAGGCGATTTTTCTGGACTTGGATTAATAGATATATTGTTTACTACACTATTTGTTATTTCATATTCAGGACTTAATTCTTCAGGTGTATAAGATATTTCAATTGATTCTATTTTAGGAGATGGTGATATACCACTTGTAACTTCTGTATTACCCATCCATAAAATAAAAAAGATTCCAAACAAAAATATTACAATTAATAAAACTAACCATGCATGTTCAAAAATATTTTTTTTCATTGATGAAAATTTCATTTCTATATACTTTAAATGATAGAAAAATATAATATGGTATTTTCTCAATATACTATAAAATGGGTCCTAGAAAATCAAAACGTTCCAAGCGTTCTAAAAGACAAACCAAACGTATGAGAAAAACTCCTAAAAAAACAATTATTATAGGTAAAATATATGCTGATTGGTGTAAATACTGTCAGATATTAAAACCCGAATGGGAAAAAATGAAAACAAAATTGCGAAGAAATATGGGTCGTACTTTAAAAAATGCGGAATTTGAAATTGTTGAAATGGGTGATACTTCTGAAAACCAAATGCGCAATATTACAGTTGATCAATTGGTTAATGATTTTAACAAAAAGCATTTTCCTGAAGGAGATAAAAGTATACAACTAGATGGATACCCCACTATCTTTCGTATAACTAAAAAGAATATTGAATATTATAAAGACGAGAAAGATAGTGAAAAATTATATAAATGGGCAACAAAGATCTAAACAGTATTCTTTATTTAATATTATAATCAAATAAAGATGTTTTGGCTTGAAGTATTTTTACATTCCATATCTTTTTGGCAGGATGGGTTCATATATGCAATATTTTATCGTCCAAGATGGGCACGAGAAATTTATGGAAATATATACAATATATTAGTGCATCATTATCCTGAGTATAGAGTACATAATAGATAAAGTACACTAATCATGATCTAATTTTACAATTTTACTTAGTTCTTTTGTTAACACGTATCTTTCCGAAGCCATGGTACGTCGTCGTATATTACAACTTAAACAAGATATAACAACATTATCTCTAATATGTCCAAGAGAGTTATCTAAACGTTCTAATGTCCACTGTTTTGGTTCTCTTACATATTCATACATTATTTCTGTTTTTTCTTTACAATAAAAACAAATCATTCTAGATGTTTTAAATAATGTTATAACATCTCGAACTGTTACAAATTTTTCTTTATCAACAAGCTTTTTATCTCTATCTTGTCCAAGATAACCAGAAACCTTACTTTTTATCTGTTTTAGTATTACTCTACATAAATCATTATCTTGTGATGTAGTTTCTATAGAGTCTTCTATATTATCTATATTTTCTAATTGTTCAATTGCTTTTTCCCAATCAATTGTCTGTGTAACAACTCTCTTTTTTTTGGGTTTTTCTATTTTTACTTTTTTAGGTTTTTCTTCGATAACAACTATTTTTTTTGTTTTACTATCCATTATTATAATATTAAATAAAAGAAATTAAACATTTGGCGTTAATAATAATATAAAAGGAAAACGTGCAACTTTATGTTATCGCAAAATGAATCCTTGAATGAAGAAACACAAGAGCCCAAAAAAAAATCGAACGAAAAAGAACTTTATTATGTAAATCGATATAACGAAGCCAATAATATAGAAAGTGTAAATTTAAATACACTTGAAAATTTACTTGAAAAAGAAAAACTAAAAGCAAAAAATGAACAATGGAATAAAATAGATAAAACAACCAAAATACAACTTCTTCATGGATATGCAGAAAGATATGGTAATGAAAATAAATTACCTGTAAAAGAAATTAAAAATTTAAAAATGTTCTTTACGGATTGTTTAAATAAAGGAAAATTATCAAAAAATAAAGATATTTCATATATTAAAGAAACCCAATATATTACAAGTATACCTGCACTTCATTTTAATACGGAAAAAAAATCATTCACATTAAGAATATTAGATAATAAGCGTGTCTCAACATTAAAATCACTTACACCAAAAAAAATAATAAATAAAATTGAAAATGATACAGATAGAAATATGGATATTAATATAATGGAAGATATTAACGAAAACAATACAATTAGTAGTATTGGTGATTACGTTAGTGACCTTGAAGAAACGGTTGAACTAATAAGAATATTTAGTGAATTATCATTACCCGAAAGAGAACCTTTTATTGATTCTATAAGTGATGATGAAATACTTGAAATTACAAATACTGTATATGAGATATCAGACGAATATATTAAGGAAAATATATTAAATTTTCATGAATCTACATTTCATAAAAAAATGGAACAAGAAATAACAGACTATATATTTGAGAATTTATTTACAGCAGGATTATGCGAAGACAATGAAGACGAAAATAATAATGAAACCGATTATAATGATGTATTTAAACTTGTTTCTAGTATAATTAATGATTATTTTGATTTATCTAAAGAATGGAACTTAAAAATACCCAAAAGAGTTTGTATGACTAATAAAAATGCAGTTGATAAAAAACAAATAAAAACGATTATAGATAATATTCGTGCAATACCTCAACCAGAACAACGAACTAGCGAATGGTATGCATTTCGTCATGATTTAATTACAGCATCAAATCTAGGAAAGATATTTGGTACAGAAGCTTTAAGAAATAGCCTTATATACGAAAAATGCAGCCCTCTAAAGTTTGAAGACGACGACAATGGTTATACATATGTTAATACGACAAGTCCACTTCATTGGGGTCAAAAATACGAACCAGTTTCAGTAATGTTATACGAAAAACATTATAATACTAAAGTAGATGATTTTGGATGTATTCAACATAAAGATTACGATTTTATAGGCGCTTCTCCTGATGGAATTAATGTAGATCCTAATTCAGATCGTTATGGTAGAATGTTAGAAATAAAAAATATTGTAAATAGAGACATTGATGGTAATCCCTCAAAACAATACTGGATACAGATGCAGATACAATTAGAAACATGTAATCTTGATTTATGTGATTTTCTAGAAACACGTATTAAAGAATTTGAAAATAGTGAAGAATTTTATGAAAGTACAAAAGAAAAAGGAGTTATTTTACATTTTGTTGAGAGAATCAGCATAGGAGCTCCTCCACCAACAGATTCACCAACAGACGAAAATACAGGCTATCTTTTAGCACAAAAATATTCAGGAAAACCTAATTACGTTTACATGCCTCTCGATATTGATTTAAATAAAGAAAGTATTAACGCATGGATTGAAGAAACCCGAACTAAAATGCGTCGCAGTTGGTCTCTATATGAACCTATATATTGGTATCTAGATGAAATGTCTCTAGTTGTAGTTGAACGTAATCAACCATGGTTTAAAGCAGCTATACCTTTTATTAAAGAAACATGGGAAACAATTTTACATGAACGAGAACATGGTTATGATCACCGAGCTGCTAAAAAACGAATACCTAAACCTCCTGGTTTAGAAGTTGTTCAATCCGATGAACAAGATAGTCGAATTATAAGAAATCTACCATCTACAGGAGGAATATGTTTAGTAAAACTTGATCATGATGATTTAGAAGAAAATATTGATCATGAAAATGAAATGCCGTAAATTCATTGTATAATTTTAGGGAAAGTTTATTATACAATGAAAATAACCCTTTTTTTCCTTATATCGATTCCATTCGTGAATACATTCACTATGAATTCAGGCTTTTTTAAAAAAGTCACAAGATTGAATAGTATTCCTATTCGTGATCCATTTCCACATCATAAACAGTTTAAACAATATCCACTTTCAAAATATCACTACGAAAAATATTTAAAACGCGTAGCAAATCAAATAAATAATAATAATACACAATCGGAAAAATTAGACGAAGGTGAGGAAATGATTCAACGTTTGTTAAATAAAAATAATACAGAACCTCATCAACCTGGATTACGAATTATTATTAATAAAGATATGTTTTCCCCATTTTTAAATTTAGAAAACGAAGAACCAGATAATGAAGAACATAGAGATATGTTTGGACGTTTTCGTGCAGGAAAAAGAAGTGAAAGAAAAAGTTCTGAAAATTTTGAAATTGTAAATGAATCAGGCGTCATGTTTAAAGATGTTGGTGGTTATGAAAACGTAAAAAAAGAACTGGAACAATGTATTGATATCATATCAAATTATACCAAATATAGTAAATATAATGTTCGTGTACCAAAAGGGTTGATATTTGAAGGTCCTCCTGGAAATGGAAAAACCTTATTAGCAAAAGCTCTTGCTGGAGAAGCAAATACTAGTTTTATTCCTGTTTCGGGATCACAATTTCAAGAAAAATATGTTGGTGTTGGTTCTAGTCGTATTCGTGAATTATTTAATCTTGCTTGTGATAATATACCTTGTATTGTTTTTATTGATGAAATTGACGCTCTTGGACGTAAAAGAAGCGCTGATGGTGATATTTCAGGTAATGAGAGAGATAGTACTTTAAACGAATTACTTGTAGCACTTGATGGTTTTAAAAATATTACAGGTGTTTTTTTGATTGGTGCTACAAATCGTGCCGATTTACTAGATGATGCACTTTTACGTCCTGGTCGTATTGATAAACGAATATTTATTAATAATCCAGATCGCGAAACACGTCAACATATTTTAAATATTCATTTACAAGGAAAACCTCATGAAGAAGATATTACTATCGATGAATTATCGGAAAATACAGCTGGTTTTTCAGGTGCTCAACTAGAAAACTTAGTCAATGAAGCTATGTTATTAGCTTTAAGGGATAACCGTGAAATATTTTCATCAAAAGATCTTGATGTTGTTTTTAATAAAATGATTGCAGGATGGCAACCATCTGAACATAAGTTTTCTAAAGAAATGATTGATCAAATTGCTATTCATGAACTTGGACATGCTGTTGTTGGAATGTTATCAAAACATCATGGTAAAATGACCAAAGTAGTCATTAATCTTTCTGCTCCAAATACACCTGCATATACAGTGTTTGAACCTAGTTCATCAAATATTGTTACTCGTGAAGCTCTATTTGAACATTTAATGATATTATTATCTGGACGTATAGCAGAAGAAGTATTTTATGGTGTTTCAGTAACAACTGGTGCAATTAACGATTTTCAAGAAGCACTCAAATTGGCTGAAAAAATGGTTTGTTATTATGGAATGGGTAAACAAATTATTTATCCAAATAAAAGTGAAAAATACAAAGAAATTATTGACCATGAAGTAGAAACACTTTTAAATGATGCTTATGGCTATGCAGAATTTATTTTGAGAAATTCAAAAGATTTAATATTTGAAGGAGCCGAAATATTAAAAGACAATCAGCTATTAAAAGCTGAAACAATGATTGACTTAATCAATACAAAATATGAAAATGTGAAATTGCTTAAACTTTAAAGCATAATTTTTCTAGTTTTAATACCAAAAGTAAAATACATAATACTAGCTAGAAATGCTGTTATAAAACACCACCATGAACCAATAGCTCCCTTTATGTAGTATTTTACAATAGAAATAATAATAACAGCTAATAAAAATACTTTCCAACTAGGAAATGATATTAACGCCGCAAATATTAATGCTTCTAAGATATAAATTTCTTTATTTCCCCAAATAGGTGACGAAAATTGATTGCTACACATAGGTTTTGAATACCCGTGAAATCTATAAAAAATATAAATTGATCCAAGAACAACAAGAGCATCTATAAATATATTATCTATCTCATTAATAAAATAAATATTATATATAATTTGCATAATCAAAATAATAGGAATTATTAACGATGTTACTATAAAGTTCACCCAATCATTTTTCATTTTTGAAAACCATAAAACAGCGTCTGCGAATTGCATAGAAGAAAATATTAAAAATGCTATAACTGTCTTTTTCTCTCTTTCTGTTAAATTGCGTTGAAATAAAATATATCCTAAAGAATATGCAGTTATCCCTGTTCCTAATGATACTTCAAAACTATAACACATATATATAAAATATATGTTATAATTATTTATTGTTATTTTTTATTTTTTATTCGTCTTTTTCTATAAAGTAATCTAAATTTAATATAGGTGCAGCGTAATGTTTATCGCGAATTTGATGATGTTTTATATGCTGTGAAGGAGATACCAAGTATTTTGGCCAATAAACATTTACTAATTCTTTACAATGGATTAAATTATTGAATATAGAAATAAGAGCAATTGGAATTACAAATGTTATTTCATTTGGTTTTACAATAATTGCACCAAATATAAATGGACTAATATATGCTACCAAAAATTCTGTAGTAGATACCGCATTACCTAAACTTGGTATTAAGTATTTATCAAATCTATGATGGAAATCATGATATTGCTTTAAAAATAATATTTTATGCATAGATTTATGTGCGATATAATAACCAATATGATGAATTAATAATAAAAGAAACACTTTATCAAAATAAATATAATTATCATCATGATTTAATAAATATTTATCTGTTACTCCATAAACACATGGTGAAATAATCAACATATTTAAAGAAATTGTATTGTATGCTTGAAGTATTAACGCTCTTGGGTAATTAGTCATAACATCACGTAAACTATCAATCGCTAGTGAACTATCCATATGTACACCAATTATATAAGCAAAGTATCCTAAAAGAAATCCTTTTAGTAATGAATAAAACATTATTCAATTATATATATATATCTTTATTCTTTTTATAAAGAACATAAATATTTATGTATACTATCTTTTATAATTATGGGATTTCTAGATGATGAAGAAATGAATGTTATTAAACGTAATGGAGAAAAAGAAATTGTATCATTTGATAAAATTCTACAAAGAATTAAAAAGACAGGAAATGAAGCCAATATTCAGGTTAATTATACTGCACTCACTATGAAAGTGATTGATCAATTATATGACGGTATTTCTACTACTCAGATTGATGAATTAACTGCTGATCAATGTGCATCTTTGGCTTCTACTCATCCTGATTATAATATATTAGCTGGTAGAATTATTGTATCAAATCATCAGAAAAATAGTACTACAGTATTTTCACAAGTAATAGCAAGACTTTATCAATTTAAAGATAAACATAATAATGTAGCTCCGTTAATTTCTGATAATTTATATGACATTGTTATGAAAAATCACGAAGATTATGATGGTTTATGTGATTATACACGTGATTATTTAATTGATTATTTTGGTTTTAAAACACTAGAAAGGGCGTATTTAATGAAAATAGGAAATGAAATTATAGAACGACCTCAACATATGTGGTTACGTGTAGCAATTGGAATTCATGGTGATGATTTTGATCGTGTAAAAGAGACATATGATTGTATGTCTCAAAAATATTTTACTCATGCAACTCCAACATTATTTAATGCTGGAACTCCACGTCCTCAATTATCTTCTTGTTTTTTAATTGCTATGGAAAATGATAGTATCTCTGGTATTTATAATACATTAAGCGACTGTGCGAATATTTCAAAATGGGCAGGTGGTATTGGTATGCATATTCATAATATTCGTGCTACAGGTAGTCATATTCGCGGTACAAATGGTACTTCAAATGGTATTGTTCCTATGTTACGTGTTTTTAATAATACAGCCAAATATGTCGATCAAGGTGGTGGAAAACGAAATGGAAGTTTTGCTATTTATATAGAACCATGGCATTCGGATATTGAAGTTTTTCTTCAAATGCGTAAAAATCATGGTGACGAAGAATTAAAAGCAAGAGACTTATTTTATGCTTTATGGATACCTGATCTTTTTATGGAGCGTGTAAAATCAGATGGTAATTGGACCTTAATGTGCCCAGATGAATGTCCGGGTTTATCGGATGTTTATGGACAAGACTTCCGTGAACTTTATGAAAAATATGAGTCTCGTGGTTTAGGTAGAGTTACTATGAGTGCACGTAAACTTTGGTTTCAAATATTAGATGCTCAGATGGAAACAGGAACACCTTACCTTTGTTATAAAGATGCTGCAAATCGCAAATCAAATCAAAAAAATATAGGTATTATTAAATCATCAAATCTTTGTACAGAAATTATGGAAGTTTCAAATAGTGAAGAAACAGCTGTTTGTAACTTAGCTAGTATTGCTTTACCTGCTTTTATTGATCATTCTCAAAACCCTCCTGTTTATAATTTTAAAGAATTACATCGTATATCACGTATAGTGACTTTTAATTTAAATCGTGTTATTGATGTTAATTTTTATCCTACACCTAAAACACAAGTTAGTAATAATAATCATCGACCTATTGGTATTGGTGTACAAGGTCTAGCTGATACTTTTATTCAATTAGGATTCACATTTGAATCAGAAGAGGCAAAACGATTAAATCGTGAAATTTTTGAAACTATTTATCATGCGGCACTAGAAGAATCATGTTGTATCGCACAAAAAGATGGTGCTTATTCTAGTTTTAAAGGTTCCCCTGCAAGTGAAGGAATATTACAATTTGATATGTGGAATGTTACTCCTGATAGTAATCGTTATGATTGGGATAATTTAAAAGAACAAATTAAAGAACATGGATTACGTAATTCATTGTTACTTGCACCGATGCCTACTGCATCTACTTCACAAATATTAGGCTATAATGAATGTATTGAACCTATTACTTCAAACATATACAGTAGACGCACATTAGCAGGTGAGTTTATTATTGCGAATAAATATTTAATGCGTGATTTAATTAAAATTAATCTTTGGAATGATAATATTAAAAATAATATTATTGCGAATAATGGTTCTATCCAACACATTGAAATGATTCCAAAAGAGATACGTGATAAATATAAAACAGTATGGGAAATACCTATGCGTAATCTAATTGATATGGCCGCTGACCGTGGTGCTTATATATGTCAGAGTCAATCATTAAATCTATGGTTGGAAGATCCTACTTATAATTCATTAACTTCTATGCATTTTTATGGTTGGACAAAAGGTCTTAAAACGGGTATTTATTATTTACGTCGTAGAGGACGTCATCAAGCACAACAATTTACAATTGAACCTGATAAAAAAACAAATAACATAGAACAAGAAGAAGAAATATGTGAAATGTGTGGATCTTAACCAAATAACATTTTTATTTTAATAAGATATAAAAATAATAGTTTATATTTTGTTATACGTAATGTCTGTTCTAGACTACAATATTGAAAAGTTGTGCGATTATATACGCGAAAAACAGTTTTCTTTTGATCTAGATGATCAATTAACTTTTATTGAAAAAATTATTCCCAAAGTTTTTGAAATTTTTGCTCAAAAAAATAAACGTCAATATTATCCTGATGCACAGGAATATCTTGAACATTTAATTGATAACGTAAATCCATGGTATTCTCCAAATATTTCTTCTATTTTATCTGATATTATTAAAACTTCAATGAAAGCAGAAAAAGAATACGCTTTACGTATATTTGAATATTTAATTTCAAAAAATCAGTCTCAAATTAAAATAAGTATGCCTGAACTTGTCCCATTTGTATGTTCTTTTATTAATGATATATCACAGAATATAAAAACTGTTTCTACGAGTGTTCTTGAAAAATTATTGAAATGTAGTGGTAATGTAGATCTTGATGCTTTTATTCCAGCAGTTTTGGAAGGAATTAAAAATCATAGTGCTATTTATAATTCTGTAGAAGCATTGGCTAGTTGTGTATTTGTACAAAATGTAGAGGCTCCTGCATTAGCTATTACAATGCCTATTATTATGCGCGGTTTAACGGATAAAAAAACAGCTACACGTCGTTTAACGTGTGTTATTATTGATAATATGTGTAAATTAATTGAACATCCAAAAGAAGTTCTTCCTTTTTATGAAAATCTTTTGTCTTCTCTTGAACGTTGTAACGATACAATGAGTGATCCTGAAGCTAGAAAAGTAAGCACCCGTGCTTTAAATACACTTAAAGAATCATGTGCTGAAAATGAAAATGCTGTGTTTCATAAATTACCAGATGATTTTGTTAATATGATACGTGAAGAATGTGGTAATAAGTCACTATCAACCAACGATATTATTTTACATAATTTGGGAACTCTTAGTGCGAATATTTGTAATAGTCATTGTTTTGATAGAGAACAATGGAATTCTATTTATAACCATTATGGTCTATTGGATATTATCGAACCTATTTTTAAAGCCGCAAAAGATACGTTTATTGTTAAAGAAAATATTTTCGAAGATACTGAGGAAGGAAAAGATCTTTACAAAGGAGAGTTTTCTCTTGCCTATGGTGCTCTTACATTATTAAATAACACTCATCTTCACTTAAAACAAAATCGCTTTTATGGATTATTAGGTCCAAATAATTGTGGTAAAACAACATTAATGCGTGCTATCGCAAATGAACAAGTCGAAGGCTTCCCTAAAAAAGACGAACTACGTACTATTTTTGTAGAACACGAAATACAAGAAGTAGAAGTGGGAGAAGACGAAAAAGGATTTCCTATTTTAAATATCGATCTTTGTGGTATTGATTGGGTTGTTCATTGCTGTAATGTACAATATCAAATGGAACCTAAAGTAACTCCTGAACAAGTTGAAGAAGTAATGCAAGAAATCGGGTTTGGATATGCTAAAAAAGATATTGGTAAAGATCGTGCTGCTGATATGGGTATGGGTATAACAACTTATTCAGGTGGTTGGAAAGTTAAGATGCAACTGTGTGCTGCTACTTTAATGAATGCTGATATTCTTATGCTTGACGAACCAACAGGTCATCTTGATGTTACTAATATTGCTTGGATTAAAAATTGGTTGAAAGGATTTATGGAAGGTGGTGGTTCCATTATTGCTACTTCTCATGATTCTGGATTTTTAAATGAAATGTGTACTCATTTAATTGATTTTCAAAGTAGAAAATTGCGTATGTTTACAGGAAAAAAAGGATCCGTATTACAAGATTTTGTAGAAAAATTTCCTGAGAAAAAAAGTTATTTTGAATTGAGAAATGACGTAGTAAAATTTAAATTTCCTGAACCTGGACCTCTTGAGGGCGTAAAAAGTAAATCAAAGACTTTGTTAAAAATGACGAATGTTACTTTTCAATATCCTACACGAGATACGCCTACTATATTTGATATTAATCTTGAATGTTCTCGTATTTCACGTGTTGGTGTTATTGGAGCCAATGGTGCTGGTAAATCTACTGCGATAAAAATTTTAATCGGAGAGCTCAAAACAGAACAAGGTACAGTTACCAAACATCCAGATTTACGTATGGCTTATATCGCACAGCATGCATTTCATCATTTAGAAAAACATCTTCATAAAACACCTACTCAATACATCATGTGGCGTTTTGCTGGTAATGAAGATAAAGAAAGTCTTGATAATATTAACAAAGGAGATACTAATGAAGAAGATGTTAAAAAATATTTTTTGGCGCAAAGCGATATTGGTTTAGAACTGCAATTATGTGAAACTCCTACGGAAGAAAAACGTGCAGTTGAACCTGATATGATTTTAGGAAGACGCGAAAATAAAAAAATGAAATTAAAAGAATATGAAGTGAAATGGAAAGGAAAATCAGAAGAAATGACCATGTGGGTAAGACGAGATATTTTAGTTAAAATGGGCGCTATTAAACTTGTTCAAAGACAAGATGAAAAAGAAGCCATTCAAGCTGGTCTAGCATCTAAAACATTAACCACCAAAGATATTGAGAAACATTTCGCGGATTTTGGTATCGAACAAGAGCAGGCTAATCACACTTTAATTAAATCACTCTCGGGAGGTCAAAAAGTAAAGGTTGTATTAGCTGCGTCTCTTTGGTTAAATCCTCATTTAGTTATTCTTGATGAACCTACTAACTATCTTGATCGTGATGGTTTGGGTGCATTAACAAGTGCAATTCATGAATTTGATGGTGGTGTAGTTATTATTTCACATAACAAAGAATTTACTAATGCGGTTACTACTGAAAAATGGATTATGGAAAAAGGACGTCTTAGAAAAGAAGGCGAATCGGTTGAGAAAAAAGAAGAAGGTAATAGTGAAATCAAACCTCAAGACGAAACTATTTTTGACGCCATGGGTAATGAAATCAAGATTGAACGAAAAGTTCAATTGAGCGATAAAGAAAAGAAACGTGAAATAAAAACTCTTATCAAACAAATTAAAGATGGTCGTAAGAAAAAAACACTTACTGACGAAGAAATTGGAGAACTTGAAGAAAAATTAGAACAACTCCAAACTTAGGGGGTATACCCCCTAAGACCCCCTTTTAAAGGTAGTATTTTGTAGATAGGAGGGTTCATAAGGGAACCTTAGGTTCCCTTACACATAAAATTGAAAGGCTTTTTTACCTTTTAATAGAAGGTAAAAAAGAACAATTGAGAAAATGGCGCTTAACATTGAAAACATGTATGAACGATACGTTTGGGATGAATGGTCCAGACTTTTACGTAAAGTTGGAGAATACAGGGTCCGCAAACAATTTTATCCACATAACATGGATGTACTGGATGATATGACGAAGAAAATTACATTGAATCGTCGCGAACAAGTAGAATACACAAAATCATTTGAACATATCTTCAAGATTGGACAGATGCATTGTGATTATAGTATAGATTTCCAAGAATGGCGAAAACAAACAAGAGAAATTAATGATTTCATTGATACATTCTCTACTTTTATAAAAAACAGCAATCTAGAACATTTTATAGAAAAGTTTAAAAGTCTTCAAAATACTCGTCTTCAAACAATCATTTCTACACTACAGATTCGTATTGAAGAAAGTTACAGACAAGAAGCCGCAGAGGGCCTATTGCTTTTACGTAAAAGAGAAAACCAATTACGCGAAAAAGAACAGATAAAAAAAACTAAACAAACACAAAAAGAAGAAAAAAATAAACCTTCCGTTCTAAGACGTTCTTCAAGAATTATGAACCAAAACAGTAAAAAATAAATATAGCAACTTTTGTAACTTAATTAATTAAAAAGGTAAAAATAGAAAGGCTAAGTCCTTTTTTATACATCTATTAGAAATATGAAAGATTTTTAGTTTTCTATTCACTCAAAGTTAAGTGTGTACCCATGAGTTTTTAATGTCTTATTATATAAAATTGAATTGCTTTTTATTAATTAATATATGTTAACTATAAAATTTATCAATATGAGCAGTGATAATTGTTGCAGCATTTGTTTAGAGGAAATTACCCAAGAAAAAGAATTTCAAAAGTGGGAATGTCAGCATCGTTTTCATCAAAGTTGCGTAAATAATTGGAATAAAGGATGTCCATTATGTAGAACAAGTATATTAGCTACAGATACTGAAACAATAGATATTACATGGTCTATTTCAAGAAATCCAAGAAATGTTTTAGACATAGAAAGAATGAAAAATATGAATAATATACGTTTATCAGATGATTTAATACCTATGTATAAAGATGTATGGAAAGACCGAGACTGTATTGATCAAAATCATAATCTTTGGTTCTTTAAACCTTTTGCTATTATTTGTATATGTGAAAATTGTAATACTGTTCAATCATTTAATCAAATACACTAAATATAAAAAAAAAGATCACTTAAATCGTCTTTATTGGCGTTTTTCTTTTTACTTATATAGCTAGTAATTAAAGGGCATTTAGAATATGTATATGTATAAGATCCTTTATCTTCTGTATAGGTAGAATTTGTTAGTTTCGATGTACATATAACCTTGGAGATCTCATCAGCACAATTTTCTTGTATTGCCTTTTCTCCAAACAACCACCAATCATTATATGTACGTCGTTCAAATTCTCGTTTTGATATTCCAATTTTTTTCGATTGTAACAAGGTTAAATGATCTCCTATTTGACGTATATAATCAACATAGTTTTCTACTTTTGCTTTTTCATTTATAATACCGTAACTTATTTGATGTTGCATTAATGTTGATAAAGGTGTAATATATCTTTTATTACATGACTGTAAAATAACAAATCCCATACTTATGGCTTTATTCGCAATACATGATAAATTATATTTTTGTATTTCATATATTATTTTATTACCAGCATCTACAGAACCACCATTTGTGTCCAAGAACACATAAAGTTCAGATTTTTTCTTTCGTTTATTTACATCAAATACAAATTCTGTTGCGGATTTATCGTTAATTTCTCCGCGTATTAGTATCGTATTGTCTTGATTCAATTCAATTTCTGTTTCTGTTTTTATTATAGCACTACATTGATCAAGAGAAAACACTAAAAAAGGTGAAAAAAGAAGACTTACTAAAAAAACGTTGAAATACATTATTAAATAAACGAGAAAATATTATCTTTAATTAAACTTAATAAATTTATGGTTAAATAAAAAAAGAAAAAGTCCAAGAAGTGTATCTATAGCTAATGGAATCCAAGCTAAACGTTGTTGTTTAAATAGATAAATAGCTGCTGCTAAATATAACAAACCATGTATTAAACGATAATTCACCCACCAAGTATCACCTCCACCTTCTGGAGCATTTAATCTACCATTTGTAAAATAAAGAAATAAAAAGGACGCACCAATTACAAAAATAGGAATACTAAATATTTGTAACCATGAATAAGTGAGATAAAGAGGTGTTATTGCTAAAAGGCTTCGTATACCTATACAACCCACTAAAAAATACAATATACGCTGATTTTTTTCTAACATTTTATACATTATTTTCTGATTTTATTTCTTTTTTTGATTTTGTAAATGGTATATCAGGAAATCCTCGCAGAGAGAGATCAAATTTAAATCTCATTTTTACAAAACACCTTAAACATATAAATGTGTCTATTAATGAATTATGTAAATTTCCTGGAACCATTTCAAATAAATGTTCATACAATTCAACCAATTTTGGACATTTAAAATATTTTTCTCCTTTACTATCCGTCATTTCTATTTTACATAAATTTTTACCACCGTACATTGTACAATAATTAAACTTGTTGTTTTGTTTTTCAAAATCGCGATCAAATAAAATTCTGGTATTTGGTTCTAGAAATTCCTTGTTTCTCTCTATTTCTATTTTTATCATTTGTCGATCAAAATTAATATTATGCGCAACAATAATATCACATTCCATATACTCTTTCGCAAACTCTCGTAATGCCCGTTGTATTTGTATACCTTTATCACACATTTCTCGTGTAATTCCTGTAAGTTCGGTTATTTTTTTTGTTATCTCTACAGATTGCGGAACATTTATGTATGTATTTGCTGTTTTTGTGATTTTCCAACCATTTGTATCAAAGACTACAAAACTTATTTGTAAAATATAAGGATACTCTTCTATTTTTGCTTCCTCCTTGTTTTTTGGTAGGAGACCCGATGTCTCTACATCAAATACTAAGACTTTTGTTGTTTTCTTACTCATTTTTTTAATATTACTTGTAATCAATATTAAAAAAGTATTTCAATTTTATAGTTTAACAATTTGTGTTTCAGTTAAGGTATTTATTCTTCAGCGTGTATTCCGTTCTTTAGAGATCTATCTTGAACTTCTGGTAGTTTCATACTACTTTTGTTTTTAATTAATTTATCTTCAGAACCTTTTTGTAATGATTCTGCTAATACACCATTTGCGTAAATACCATAACGTTGATTTTCACCATCTATCTCTAAATGATAAATGTTATAAATCTTCTTTTGTTTTTCTTCTTTGAATAAGTTGCTAAATGCAGCACCTAATACATATTTATCATCAATCTTTCCTTTGGAAACTTCTGAACGTCTGTTTTCACAATAGTGATTTGACCAATCATCTACAAGCATTGAGTGACGACCTGTTACTAATAAATCATCGATCATACCACCTGTCTTTTTCATACGATACATCTTTAATGTGTAATCATCACCTGGACCATTCAATGTAATTCTTGTTGTACCAATATATTTAATTGGTTTTGGACCATGTTTGTATGTTTGTACAAGATCACCCTCTTTTAATAGACAAATTGGTACATATTCTTCTTTACCATCTTTGATTGCTAATATCTTTGTACTAGAATCGAAACAAGGACGTTCTTGATTAAAGAATAATACTAAAGGAGTATTTTCGTCTAATTCATAACCTGGTGCAGTTGGGAAGAAGTTTTCTTGGAATTTAGTTGCTCCCTTAAACATATCTGCTAATATACATTCTGGTTTAACATTCCAATAACGAATGTTTTTATCAGCGTGTAATCTTTCACCAGCACCTGTGAAAGCGGTAGCATTTTCAAACATATTACTCATGTCTGTAACACTAGAAACATCTAAGTAACCTAATTCTTGATTGAAACTAGAAGCGTCTTTTAATAAACCTCTCATTGAAGTGATAGAAG
>MDTC01121424.1_pt1 | contig 56968 bp, 41 predicted proteins | sample 811181 | NCBI WGS metagenome assembly MDTC01 (sample SAMN05326644, study PRJNA326480) | marine metagenome | isolation source: seawater | place: Pacific Ocean: North | collected 2011 | reverse complement strand
CCTATCAGTCCACGATTATGTGTTCCCTTCACACCACCGATAAGGTATGCTGTGTTAAATACTCCTCTTTCCTTTACGACTGATACGATACGCAACTCAACCTTGCCGAACAAGGCCAAGTTCTGCTCTACCACCTGTACATAGGTGGCGGGGTTATTGTCGTTAGCACCCACGGTACTGCCTTCCGTGACTCCTTGAAGGATGCCCTCAATACCTGTATCCAAATTGAGCATAGATATGTCGCTCATGTTTCGCATAGGCATGTGCTTAACCTCAGTGACGACCTTCTTTCCACCATCATAATTGACAGTCATACCGGGTCGCAAAGTAAGGAGATTCATGTGTCCTGCGCTTGAGATAGCACCCTTCATGAGCGAGCGTGATTTGAGAATCTGTCGTGCAACACGACGAGCGGCGTTAGTGGTACGGGCAGTGTTGTCAGTGATAGGTGAACTATCCTCACGCACTTCTTCTACCTGTCCTTCTACATCATCCACTGTGACAATAACCAAATCGTTGAGAGCCAAAGGATGACCCTGCACAGTAACACGATTGGAGATGTTCTCTATTGGGTTATCTTGCTTTGGCCCAAATCGCATATTCTTGTCCACGAACACACTTGCCTCGCTGAATGTGATGGGAATGTACAGCAGGTTGCCGAAGCGGTCAAGCAGAAGCATACGGCTGTCGTGACGGCCAAGGAAGCGCAGGGCGGTCATGAGGTTCATGTTGTTGAAGTCTTGACCCAAGAAGCGTGTACTGTGCTTGCGTGCCGATGATGCAGTGACATTCTGTGGGCGTGAGATGTTTACGCTGGTTGCGCCGCTGTTGATGGACTCACCAAGGCGCACAGCCAAGTCCGTAGTACGCAGGCCCACATCTACAGGCTGGCCGAGTTTAACGGTGCGACCAGTGAACCCGATACCGTCCAGCGTCTTGCCCTTCATGTTGCGTAGGTTCACCAGCACACCAAACGATGATGATTCAACCGTGTGCGGTAACAGGCGTTGTGCTGATGCGTCAGCGTTGTAGATGAGCATAGGGCTGTTGGTGCTGGAAATTAAATCATCAGCAAAGAAAGGGGCAGTATTGAGCGAATGGCCGGGTGTGTTGTTATGCGACAACTGGATGTACGATTCGCCCTCAAGGATACGGTAGTTGCGTTGCGGCATCACTTGTAAATTACGAGTGTTTTTCTTTTCTACCGTGACTTTGACCTTGTTTGCCTTCTGCACGCTGATGCGACCGTGATGAATGGCGTTGTCCACGAACACTGGCTTACGCACATGGGTCATGACCTCATCTGCGTCAGTGCTGTACCGACCAGTCCTTGTGTTCTTGAGGACGGTCATTCTTGCACACCGTCCTGTGGCCTTCTTCCTGTAGTTGAATAGAAGTTTTCTATCCATTTGTCATGTTCTCCTTCAGTCATGTTATCGGTGACACTTTTTGTTGGTTGTGATAACACGATGTTTTCCCAATCTATGGGTCGGTCATGAGAAACAAAGGCTTCATCCATTTTAGCATCGTTAGCGGGATTCCATTCATTGCGTCGTCGTTGAACATTTCCAATGTTTTCCAGTTTACCCCTATGTCCGAGTACAATGGCCCGCTCGTTACTCGCCCCCGGTTCATTGGGCATCCGACCAAAAAATGAAGCGGTGGCGTGCGGCTCAGCCCCACCTTCAGCCCACCATGTCCCTTTTCTATCAAGGTCAATTGGAGTGTCTTTTTGATACCACTGATTGCCATCCATTGGTTGTGTGGTTGGGAATGGAACCCCACGGTAAGCAGTGACAGGTTCCCTATCGGGGTAGTCTTCTATGTAGTTGTACAACTTCATTTGCCGAGAAGCCTTGAGAAAGTTCCACGCCTTCTCAAACACCATATCAAACCCTCAACAGTTCCATCGCTTCAAGGATGCTCCCTTTGGTGTCAATTTACCACCTTTGCTGGTCGGACCTTTGACACCACTCATGCGAGCGCAAAACGACTTACGACGCTTTTCCTTCTTTGAACCGGGCTTAAGTTTGCTTGGCTTGGTTGTCACAGGAGGTTTGAGGTTTGCACCACTCTTACGCTTGGCGGCGGCACGACCCTTAGCGTTCAGTCCACCTTTCTTACTGTGCTTATTTGGGTTATAACCATGAAATGGCTTACTTTTTTTGGCCTTCATTACAGCAAAGGCTAATTCAGCAGGCGAACAACAATCACAAAAATCGTAATCCATCACGAAGCATCACCACTATGGTCATTTGAATTGTAGGAGACATCTCCTTTATGTCCTTTGGGATGCAGGGATTGGGAGAAGCGAGGCTGGACGGTATAATCCATGCGCTCTTCCTTGCTCTCACCCTCTTGATGAGTGCGGCGGCGTGCGGCATCTGCACGGTAGTGTTGCAGGGTGTTTTCGCTCATCACGACACGGGTAATCTCGTTATCTAATAACGATGAATCAAATCCAGTGGCGGCGGTGCCGATGATTTTCGGGCCTTGACTCATTGGCACAGTGTCGCTTGCACTGATGTCCATGTAGTATGCAGGTGCATAAGGTGGGTTGGTGTCGGGGTTGGTGCTACGAATGTACGAGCCTGCCGATGCTTGACCGTTGGTTGTCTCGTACACATACAATCCGTACTTACCACCAGCGGTGGAACCGAAGTAGTTGCTACCATACTGTGGGCTTGATGAGTGAAGGGCAAGGTTGGAACGGAACATTTCAGCGTGTTGTTTGTCCAGTAAACGAACTGGGCGCAACATGTAGGAAATGCGCTTGTCAGTGAGATTGGTGCGCTGGTGACCGTTGGTGTCGGTTTGATACGGGTTGCTGGATTTCCAAACAGAAGCCGCAGTAATTCCGTATTTTGCGCTTAGATAGCCCTCTACTTGTAGAGTTTCTGTTGCAGATAAAACACGATTGTATTGAATGATTTCAGCAATTTGACCGTTGAGATAATACGGATTGGGTACTCGTCCTATACCATAATTGCCCGAAGTTGCTTTGAAGAAAGCCTCATTTTTTGTACTCTTCAACACACCATCCACCCTAAAGGTCTGTGTTGCGGTAGCACCCGCTCCATCACCACCAGCAATTTGCGCTGTGAGTATAGAGGGTTGGTTCACTGTGACTGTGTCGGTGCCAGCACTTATCGCTCCAAAATTAGCACCCCTACCATACCAAAACTGCCAACTGTTGCTTGAACCAGTCATGTTTCCATAAAGGTTGAAACCTTGTACATTGGGAGAAGTACGCCTGCTAACCAAAATACCGTTGTAGTTGTCATTGTCCGTAGTAATCGCCGCTACAACAAACAGTGTCATTTGATTGGTGTTTAACAATTCACTGAATGGTGCGCTCATTTCATCGCTACCGTCGCACGCTACCAAGGGCATGTTGTTGAAATCGCTGTCGCTCGCCGTATAAGATGGTTGAGCACTGGCTGTACCTTGCGTAAACTCATGACCGTTACCACTCACATCCTTCCATGAGGTAACAGCATCTCCATCAGCCAAATCAAGACTGTCGGCTTTGAGCCACAACGCCATGCCGGATGTAGGAATGCCACCCCATTCAGTATCGTCAATCGGTGATACGAAGTTGCGGGCTTCTGCAATGTAGGTACCGCCGAGTGGATTGAAGTTGGAGGTATGGGAGAGGCGCATAGCACCACCCTGTGGCTGGCCACTGAAATCAAGGGCTGTGAGGTCGTAATGACCAATCGTTTGCGAGCCTGCTTGCATACCACCATGCACGATGACACGCTGGCCCACACCACGGTCGGAGTGTAGGCTGTGAGCCTCAGTGTTAATGGCGATGAGGTTGTCATCTACGCCCTCTACATTCTCAGTGTCAAGTCCAATGCGGGGCGCACTGCGGCTTACAGCGTCCTTGTGTGGAGAGTCACCGCTCACGGTTTCTACACGGTCGCTTACCACGGCTTCGGGCTTAAGCAAGCCGTCTTCTGCGATGTCAAGGCGTGCGCTGATACCACGGGGCACCTCGTCAACCTGTAACACATCGTTGCGGGCACGGATGTATCCGTCGTTCATGTTCGGCTCAGCGGTGTGATGAGACAGCACAACACCCGATGCGTGATACGGCTCGTCAAGGGCTGTTAGCACATCCTCGTTGAAGGCGGTGGGGTATCGCAAACCACGCCCGTGTCCATCATCACCAACACGGTGAGAGTTGGTGGGAAAGTACACATCCACAAGTTCAGTAGCGTCGTTGTTGTTGGTGTTGTTAAGCCGTCCACCAAAGCGTGGAACAGTAGTAACACCGCTAACATTTAAGTTGCCGTTGCTTCTATCAATCAAACCTTTCATGTTGAGAATAGGTTTTCCGCTGTTGTAGATTCGTCGGTATGGTGTACGGTCGCTTGTTCGGTCATACTCGTACACATCACCAGCATCCCAAGCAGGGCGAATACCAAAGCCACGAACAGGGTGACGACGCACATCTTCACCACGAGTGTTGCCCCACCAATCTACTAAATAATAGGCTACAGCCTCATCTATGTTGTATATCCCCTTGCCTTGGCCCTCTCCCCACCAATCTCGTAGCACGGTGCTGGCGTTGCGTAGTGTGCGTACAGGGCAACCAAATGGACGAGCCATACGCATTCCATCGCTGTAGCGCACCTGCCATTCGGGTTTATCCACTCCAAGCATACCGGAGAAGTTGGTTTGACGCTCCATGATACCAAGTTGGGTGTTGGGGTATGTACCATTGGAAAGACCGCTACCACCTGCATATGTCCATGTTTCAGTCTCGCCTTGCACAAGTGGCCCATGTGGATAACCTACGCTGGTGTTCGTACCTGTGACAGCGGCTTCTCGGAACGCACGCATACCATACAACGACCATTGTGGTTTGTTGTAGGGTTGGCGTAGGCCAATACGATAACCGAATGGTCGGGTGCGTGTTTGTACGGGAGTAAATGTGAGCGTGCCATTCGTCACAGACCCACCTGTGGTGGACGCACTCAACTCAAAGGTCGTAGCGTTGGTGATGGATGAAACTGTGGCACCGCCCGGTATGCCAGTACCACTCACGCCCATACCGACTACAAGTTTTGCCGTGGAATCCATGCTGATGGTTGGGTCATTGTTATAGTCACATGTTGCATCGGTAAACGCATCGTATGTGGATTTAACCACACCGTTAGTGACAACATACGAACCATCATCGTCTTGGTCAGCCCACACCGGGCCGTCAAAGGTGTATTCTCGTGGGAAGTCCCATGCGGTTGAGACATACCCATATCCGTCAAGTCGGCTCACCAACGGGCCACCACGACTACCACAAGGCCAGTAATGGTTGAGATTGACCTTAGTTGCGGTATCGGAAGCATCAGCCTGTCCACCCTGCGGGTCAAAGTTACCAGCATTCAACGGACTACCAAAGGTTGTGTCCAAGGTGTGTGCTGTTTGTAGGCTACCTGTAGCATGAAGTTCTATGGTAGAACCAATTGGTATGGTAGCGACTATTGGCTCTACAACAGGTATGCCACCAGTTACAAAATTGTCAGCCAAAACACCGTCGTCAAATACCGTGTAAGCGACCCCATCAATCATTATCTTGGTTCCACCGGGGAGTTTTGCAGTTCTTGAAGGGGAAACACCGCTTCTTGATGTGGTTATGATTTTATTGGGAATATCTACCGATGCCACAGTAGATGGTACATTCGTTCCCAACGAAGCATGGGCAATCAATTGATATGGGGGAGACAGCGTTTTGCGGTCAAACGCAAACGGGCCAAGACTGGCGTAGTATGCCGCATCGTGGTAATGTACAGTCTCAAAGTGTTCGGGCATATTGTTGAGTGGCTTCTTGTCCACCGCACGGTCAGTCAACGGGTTGAGCCATGTACGGCTGGAATCCGAGTAGAAGGTATGAGGTCGCCCAAGGTTGGGATGCCACAGGCACAGGAAAGCGTCAGCCAAGTGTAGGCTGTTGGTATCTCGGCTCCCTTGTAACATCTGCGGTAGAATGCGTGTCACCATGCTGGTCTTGGAGTCTGTGAAAATAGCACCAGCAGGGCGGAAGTCGTAAGCACGGGTAAGGCGTAATTTTGTGCCAGCGGTTAGATTGCTGGTGAAAGAAGACTTGGCTGTAATGGTAAACTGCTTCGGTTTGTTCATGTTGCTTGAATCATACCCGCTACGCTCAGTGTAGGTATGAGTGCGCCGCACTCCGTCTGCGTCCGTGTACTCCAACTTGTTGCCGTAATACGGTTTCTGTGGGAAGCCACGAGCATCATCAACAGTGATTTGAGTTGTAGAATCAACGCTTACTACAGTACACACAGGATTGAGGCTGATGTTTTCAAGCACCTCGTGGTAGATGTCGGGGTAAATGCTTGGATAACCTGCGAGTGTGATTTGACACGCTATGCTTCCTGTGCCTGCACGAAGGAACTCGTAGTAGTTGTCAAGTCGGTGATGATTGAGATGTCGGAATCCTGTAGCGTCAGCGTGGTCGGGGCCGTCTTTATGGACAATACTCCACCATGGTATGTTGGTTGTCATACCCGGTGTAGCGTTATCAAACATTTGTGGTTGATATGGAAGTGAACGCTTGACAAAGGCGGGGCTTTCGGTTGCCTGTACACCCAATGCGTTGTACAGCATCAACGGCGGGATGTTGGTAAACTGGCTACCGTGGTCGGGGTCGTGGTCAATGATGAGTTCATTTATGAATACCTCGCACCCACGCACATCAGCCATCGTAGCCTCAGCCAGCACAAGACCGACCGCACCCGTAGCACTGTCGGGTTCACGCAGACCTACAACGAGTGCGACTTGCTGGCTGGTCAGTTCATTTTCAGTACCATTGGGTAGTTGATGCACAAGTGGGTCGCCTGTAGCCGCACCATTAGCATGGTAGCCAATAAACTGCGACTTGTGCAGGTTAGGCTGAATGACGATTTGATATGCACCCACTTCGCTTGGGTCGGGGAAGTGATGACGCAGGGTGTAGGTAGCGGCGGCTTCCAGCACGATGGTGTGTCCACCAGCGGCATTGACAACACCAGCCTGTCCCTCGGATGCCAGCACACCGTAACCATCGCTACGAATTTTGGACTCAAACATCAGTGTGAACGCCCCACCGTGAATATCGCTTGGCCCACTGGGTGTGGCCGTGAGCGCACCGAAAGTATGCAGGGTATCGTAGCCATGTAAATTGTTTGTAAGCGTTGTTGAGATGTCAGTCTTCAAATTGCTCATGGTTTGCTCTTCCATCAACAAGGTTTCGTGCGGTTTAACCGTAGCAGAACGGATTGCTCGGTGTTTGTTGTACAACCCTTGGTATGCAGGATGAGCGAAATGGCCGGGGAGCATAGCCATGGTGGGATTGACAAAGTGATGCCCCATCCGTGGTAATGCCACTGGTGACATCTTTGGCTCCGAGTAAACTGTATGGCAAAGAAGAGCATTGAGTGTTAATCCATCAGCATAGATATTGTGAACCATGTCGGGACTGTTACCACTCACTTCAGCATGGTCACGCAGACGACGAGCGGCAAAGAAGCGAGTGCTACCAGCGGGGATGTAGTAGGAGGGTACAACCTTGAGTGTTGTGATGGATGACTTGACCAATTCAGCGAAATCAGCATCACCGACACAACCAGTGAAAGTAGAACCAGCGATGTTTGTAAAAGAAGCAACCCCACCCTTGTCGGTAGTAGGGTCGTACAGACGCAGGAACTTACGACCATCACGAATCGCCTCGCTAAATAGCGAAGCGTTAGGAGCAGTGTTGACAGTGAGAGTGGTGCCGCTAAACGATACACCCGTCAATTCAGCGTTGACTACACCGCCTGCATGTGTGTAGAAAGTTGGGTGGCGGTGGCTGTGGGTGTTGCCATTCTTCGTGATGTGGAAAAACAGCGTGCGGTCGTGCAATTCATAGGATGTTTCAAGCGGTGCGTTGCCCGTGGCTGTTTCCCATCCTGCGTATGTTGGGTCGGGGAACTCACCTTGACTGATGTGTTCCCAGTTGTGGTCGCTGAATGTGCCACCAAGTCGTGGCCCCTTCGTATCATCAGTAAACAAATGCTTGATGCTACTGCTTGACATTGGACGCATCATACCGCCAGTGCCCATGCTTTCGTTTTGGTAGGCTTGGAGGCGGTCAAATCCAGCACGAATGAGAAGGTTGCCGGGAATGCTGTCGGGATGAGGGAGGCGCACTTTGAGGTTAGGCTCTACGCCACTACCTGCGGTTGCGGGCGCAAGCCCTTCTGCACTACGGTCGGACACGGTATTGAAGGTACGAATGATTGTACCGAATGGTGAGCCGCCCTCAATGATGTGGACTTGCCCTGTGTCGTCTTCCACTTGCATTTCTTCAAACTGCAACTCCTCGTTGGGTATGGCTAAGACATTTCGTAATTCATCGGGATGAGCGGCGGCGATTTGCGGATGAGCCAACTCCTGCGCTTGTATGATGGGGAACATGGCACTATTGGTGGTTTCAAAGGAGAAACGATTGATACCGTACAATTTTTCTCCCATCGTATGCGGTGTGTTGCTCAAGACACGAGTGACAAATGGAACAGCACCAAGACCACGAGCATTGACGGCTGGCAACGATAGATTACCTCCATCCATACGCTTCCACACAACATGCTCAACGGAGAAGTTCTTGGCGGGTGAGCGTTGATTCATCTTGAAAGCGTTGGTGTCTCCAAGCCAGTAATTGGCATCATCACCGTATCGGTCAAGTTCAGCACTGGTGCTCGTTTTGAGGTCTGTAATGAGGTTGCGCTCTACACTGGTAGCGTCTTCCAAAAAGAAACTGCCGGGGCTTTCATCAAGGTCAAAGAATAAATCACCAGTCTTTGCATAACACGGTTCAGCATTAAACAACTCGGCATCAGCGGCCAAAGGCCCATTGAATTGGAATGGGTCTGCTGGTATGTCATCGGTAGGTACACCTACGGGAGTAACTACCAATGCCTCAATGTTTGGCCCACCGTGAGCAGGTGAAACAAATCTGTCAACACCGTGGATTCGCTCGTCCCACTGTGCGGTACCAGCGAAGGTGATGGCTGTAGCGGCGGCTACACCACCAGCAGTTTTGTTGACAACAGCCAACCAATCACCCATAGCAGTCACACCGTCACGGTCACGCTTTGCCACAAGACCCAATTCACCTTCATACGATATGACAAGGAAAGCACGACCAAAGACACCTTGTGGGTGATGAAGAGCACGAGGCACTGCATCTGCATCACCGATGTGTACAGGGTTAGCAAAGTAAGTAGAATGTTCTGCATCGGTTTTATCAACTTCGTATGCGGGGTCTGTATTTGTAGAAGCGTAAGTCCATGAGTAGGGTGTAGTGAGCATTTTTTCGTCATTATCTGTTCCACTTATTGGCCCGCTGGCTTCGGGTGCGTTTCGCATTGGTGCGTAGTGTGGCAAATGACTGTAAGTGCTCATCACGCTTGATGCTGGCCCGTAGGGTGAGAAGCCCAATTTAGCGTGCCATGCACCCAATCCCGCACCGTACAGGTTCGTGGTGAAGGTAAGCGTACCGTTTGTCACAGCCCCACCAGTTGTGCTTGCTGATAATTCAAAGGTCGTAGCATTGGTGATTGAAACCACAAACGCACCCGCTGGTATGCCTGTTCCGCTCACCAACATGTTTTTCTTGAGTAAAGCAGTTGAGTCCATTGTAATGGTCGTAGCGTTGTTGTAATCACAAGTCGCATCGGTAAATGATGAAGTCGTAACTTTCAACGAATTGAGGTATGAGTATCGTTCTCCCGACCAGCCCATTGCACCAACAGGTCGTGTGCGGTCTATGGCATCCACAAGGCCACTAAAGTGAGAACGAGTCATGTGGTCACGAGGTGTGTCGTAAGCGTTGTTATGGTAGTGTACACCCGATTTGCTCCACACATACAGTTTAGTTGGAAGGTTTGGTGGCACAGCCGTGAGGTCAAAGTCGGGCACAGTTGCACTTACACTTTCACATTTGTTGTGCCAAGTTGTCATGTCCTCAAACTGCGCTTTACCAGTAATTTTGTTTGGTGCCAACCAAAATCGCACAGTCAGCACACCAGCCTTTTCGTAGATTTCACGAGAATGATATGGGGCAAATGCAGGACAGGAATTATTTGGCGCAGTGGACGGGTGGCTTCTTCCACCCGTGTCGGTACGAATCCAACCACATGCTGGTATTTGCTCTAAAACATCTCTTGTTGAACCCGCAATTGAACCTTCAATGTATGATTGTGAACTGCCACCAGTAGTAGCATTTTGATAAGAATCCGATGGGTCACCATAGTCCATTTCAATCCAACCGTAGCGGTCTTGGCGTTGAGCGTTGCTCATGCTTGGCATAAAGGTGCCACCCATGGCTTTGAGTGCACCCTTGCCGGGATTTTCGTTGATGGCTTGGCCGATGATAGTCGCTAACTCTTCACCGTTTTGACAGCGTGTGCCATCTACGACAATTATTTCACGGTCAAAGTCTGTTGCAGTTTCTCCCAATGAACCAGCAAGCACGCTTTTGGCAATCACACCCGACACACGGTAAGCCGTAGGTTGTACAGCGTTTGCAAACAGTTTACTGATTTGCAAGTCGTCCTTTTCCATGGGTGGGTTGAATGCCATTTGGTTGTCCATCCATGAACCACCGGGGTGGTAGCCACCGTCCATGTGGAAAGTCATGTCAGCACTCATAGCAATGCCGTAGTAAGCCATGGCGCAATGTTGGTAGGGATGTGCTTTCTTGTAATCACCCTCGTTGTTTGCTACCACTCTACCACTTACGGGATTCATGAAATGCTCACCGTAATGGTAGCCGTGTTCGGGTCGTTGTTTCAACCCATAACCACTCGCTCCTGTGTCGCCAATGTTTGGTGTCCCTTGTGCTGGTGACCAGTTGAAAGTGGTGTCCCAATGGAAGCGGTTTCTCCTTGATTGGAAATTTACATCGGGTGGGCCGTAATCATTGTCGTTGTTGGTTATCTCATTTGGTAAATTTTTGCTATGAGGGACTTTGCTCCATGTGTTGCCTGTGGTCACGACATAACCGGGGTGTGGTTCTACATCACCAAGGTTGCTTGCTGTTTCATTAAATGGGAATGCTTGACCGGGGCCGTAGATGAGGTAAGTTGTGAAGTAAGGTGTGTCTGTCTTATGGTCAGTGTAGCGTGCCGTTTGATGAGGCATACGCATGACCAGCGGTATAGGTCGTTGACGCACGATGCCAGCAGTGTAGCGTGCTGTTACATGACTTGGATTTGCGTTATGATTTGCTAAAGTTCCCGCATCAATGTCGGGAGACAATACATTGTTTTGATTAAACGCTGGTGGATTGATACTTCCACGATGCTGGTTGAGTAGTGGCGTGCCGGGGAAGAAAGCAAGCAGGGCGTTGCAATCTACCAGCGCATACGCTGTGCTAATTTCGTTAGCGTTCTGTATGCCTGCTGTACCAGTCGGGCCGTTGGAGTATGGATGTGTGTAGAATGACGAGTAATCGTTTTGCGAACCGTCGTTGACATCCAACACCACTCCACTGAATCCACCGCCAAAGTAGAGTGGAACGCTGTGGTCGTTGCTGTCACGCCCGTTCTTGAAGAAGACCACAGGTTCACTCTCTATGCTACCATACAAACGATAACCGCTGAAATCCTTGTCAGCATGAAGCATCAACAAAACATCAGCCCTATCAGCACTTGCTCCGTACAATGTATTCCATTCTTCATTGTAATTTATTGCAACAACTTTCAGTTTAGTTGCTGAATTAGCACCTTGAACAGAAGTCACAGTAGCGAACCTATTACTTCCCGACCAAATGACCTTTGCATCACCGAAAGAAACCAACTTGGTAACGCTGGCAAATGTAGCCGCTTCTTCCCCTGCCGGAACAAGTATATGTGTCGTTGTCTCACCGGAATTTGTAGTGAAAATATCATCACTGTGGGTAAAGTCTGTAGTTACCAAGGCGTTGTCAAGAGCGGGCAAAATATGGTCGCCGCTACGAGAAGTGTAAGTCAACCCTTTGAGATTATTTGCCCAAGTCTTGGTAGGTACAGGGTCGTTATAGGAGTCAACAAGAATGGGCGTGGGTGTGTTGGTGTGATAACCACGGGATTTTGTGCGAATCTGTAAGACAGTGTGGGGTAAGTAGCCGCAATCTACTTTGCGGTGATTGTCTTCAATATCAGCATCCGATACGGGTTTGTTGAAAGCCGCTGGTGCCGTGACCGTCCATTGGCTGTTTGATGACTGGTCAAGTTTTTCGTACTCACCAAATTCAAGATGCGGTGCCTCAATACCCAAGTCTCGGTGCAGTGATGCTTCAAACATTGTGGACAGTGGGCGTGCGCCACGCTGTGGGTTGTGGGCACGGATTCGGATGGCATCAGCGGCCACACCCCACTCTCCAAAGGTACGCCCGTCAACAGCGTACATGTGTCGGCAATCAAACGGAACACCTTCGGGTGTGTTTGGGTCGGCCAAGTTGATAGCCTCAGCCGTTACAGCCGCCATCAATTCGTCAGTCATTAGCGTCGTCCAATTGATTCGTGGTGAAATAAGTGCTTTGATGATAAGACTGGATGATGTGCTAAGCATTTGAGCAGTAGTGGCAGTACCGCTATTTATTGTGGGGTCAAAGGATGTATCTCCAATAGTTTCTATTGAATGCGATGTAGCAAACTCACTTCCTCTCACGCCGTAGAATGTGTGAACTCCCGAATCACCAGCACTGTTCAATTGTGTACGGCTTTCGTAAGAAATGACATTTCCAACAGTGCCTTTTGTTGTTGTACCAGTAAATGGGTCAGTGATTTGAATGACACCGTTTTGACGAGGGAAGCCGAGGTAACCAAGGAGGTCGGGGTGGTTGCCAAGTTCCTGTCCACTATCAAATGGCGCACCAAACTGCACGGTTAGCGTAGAGTTACTATGATTCCATGATATTTGACAATCAATACCAGCAGAAGGAGCATACACCCCTCGCCATTGATTCCCTCGCCAACTGTTCATCGTGACAGTAGTGACATCCAATCGCCCTGTAGCATCACCAAAGCCAAGCATATGATGACCAATGGTAAAACCACCCTTAGCCACATCACCATCGTTAAAGTAAACGCAAATCTCATCATCAAGTGTAGAGGGTATGGTTGTCAAATCGTTGGCAAACGCTTCATCCATTTTGCGATAAATGAAACGCACACCGTAACCTTGTCCTCGGTGGTCGTTAAAGCGGAAACCGTACAATGGTGTGTCTCCTACCGCATCGTCTGTTATTTCAGCAGTGTTTACATGTCCACTGTATGAAGTGATGGCTGTAGGGGATGTGCCCGCTTTGGGTAAGCCTTCATTGTACAATTTGTCAAAAGAGTCATCACCTTTGCGTCCAAGACCATGCTTACCTGCAATGGGTGAAAAACCCGGTACACCGGATGCCACAAGACCACCAAAGTTGATGCGACCAGTTGCCTGTTTACCCATTCGTAATCCTTTGACCAGCGCAGTGGATGGGCTTTGTGTTTCAAACGATTCGTCGTTTACGCTGTTGTGCGAAATACCACCAAGGTGAGCGGAAATGTTTCGGCCCTTTGGGTTAGCCGTTTCGTTGCGGCGTGGGGTAATGTCGTGATTGCTGGTAAAAGCCTCATCGGGTTCTTCCTGCGCTACGAACTCACGCAAAGTAGAGACTGGTGCAAATGGCCTTCCATCCTTGTTAAGCGGCATAGGAGCAGGGTGCATGTTTTCACTCAGTATTTCATCGGGTTGTGCCCAAAAATTGCGGAAACGACCACCATGACCGATGAGGAATTGCGGTTGATAGGAAGATTGCCCTTTGCTGTTGTCAAGCCACACACAGAAGTTGCGACCCGATGCACCGGGAATAGTAGAGTGAATAACAATGCTATAGCCCTCGTTACCGTTGATGTCTTCAACAACCCGACCCATGTGCGCCCGTACATAACCCATGTGTGAACCACGGTCATGTGAGTCAAAGGCGATGTCTCCATACCAAAAGGGAGCAGGGTCATAGGTAGAGCCTGTAGCCGCAAAGTCAGCGTTGATGTGAGCGGAGGTTGGGTCTTTATTCGGGTCTGCTGTGTCTTGCCGCACACCAATACGAGTGAGGTCAAGCCGCTCACTTTCACCGGGGTATTGTTGTGATGGACGACGAGCATGTGTGCGACCGTTAAGCGCACCCCCTTGATTGATGAGGCGCACCATTTCTCGTGCCGCCGCCTCAATGTCAGTGACACCCTCCTTCACACCAACTTCACCCAAATCAAGTGTCATGCGGCGTACAAAGTCCATTTGTGTCCAGTGTTTGAGGTGTTGCAAGCGAGACTCTTCATGGTTGGCAAGTTCAAGTGTAGTGTTTCTTTTACCCTTTAAACAAAGAAACGCTGAGATAACACGAGTACCATCGGGAGTATCAAACAGTGTGCTTGCGTCTTTAAGAGAATGCGTAGTGGGGTTTTGAGTTGCACGGTGTAATTTTAATTCACGCAACAACAAATCTCCTTCTTTTGCTTTGCGAATCAACTTGTGAATTTCATTTGCGTAATACACTGATGCCACAGCAGGTTGTACACGAGGAAGCACGCTATCACCCACAGTATGTGTGTTCCCTGTTTCTTCGTGATATAATCCAGTATGTACAAAGTGTCCGTGTCCCTTACCTCGCAACAATGGATTGTTCCCAAGGCTACTTGGGTCTTGTAGGGTGTATTTGGTATCGGAGCCGGGTGTGCCGTCCACGAGGTCTTGTGATGCTGTATTGGGCACATTGTGTGCGTAGGCACTTTCAATGAATTTTGATTGTTGCGTAGAACGCACATACTTGTTCTCCGATGGGAATCCATTGGCTACATCTATTTGCGTAGTGAAGTAATGGGGAGCACCGCCGTTGACACTGATAAGATGCTTGTCAAGTTTGATGGTGCCACCTTCGTATGCGATGTTGCGAGTAAAACCAATTGTTGGTGTATCGGCACTGGATTGCACTTGCATGTGAAGGTCGTGAAAGGCAATGAACTCACGGTCATGTCCCACATCAAACAAAAGGACACGAGCATTACCGTCAGTAGAAAGGTATGGGTCAATGTAGGCTACGGTGGGTGCTTGTGTTGCATCCAACCCCATAGCCTCGTAATTCATCTCCACCGTCTTGTTTACATGTTGAGCAAAGTTTTGTGCTGTTTCAAGACACGAGTTGCCAATCAAAAAGTTTTCAAGTGGAATAGAGTCTCTTGGACGGTTTGCTAATGTTCCTTCACCACCGTTAAATCCACTCCAAACAAAAGCCTCATTCATTACACCTCTACTTTTGGCGAACAACCCTTCTACAGCATGTGGATTATTGATGGTCATGTTCATCCAAACGGTATCTCCATCTCGTAGTCCACCTTGGGTGAATGGATAGACCCAACTTCGGTTGAGAATAGCATCAGCGTCATTCTGCACAACGGTGCCTACACCTATACGCACATCGTCGCCATTTGCTACAGCAACAACATTTGCGGCTACAAGCGTGACAACTGTGTGTGCACCGCTTGTCAAATTGGATTTTACATCTGCAACTTCACCTACATACTTAATGGCGTTGCTTGAATCTTCAAGGAATAACAAATCACCAGTGCGAATGTTTGTGCCGATGGTGTTAGCATGAGCAAAACGATTACTGCCATTTGTGATGTTTAGCGTTGTGGATGCACCCGCTGATGTAGCACCAACGAATGTCCACTGCTCGGCTGATGTAGATGGATGAAAAGTAGCCGTTTGCAACTCTTGGTTTTGCATGTTTGCGGGATTCACTATGGATTGGAAGGCGTGTCCTGCTTTTACAAGTTTAAACTCAGCCCCAATGAAGTCTCCAACAGTCAGTGAAACATTTTTTGGTGTTGTTACCAATACAGAATTTGCACCTGCTATTGAATCCAACTTGCCTAAATAGTACACCTCAAGCGGAGTGTCTGTGCCAATTTCAGCAATGTAGGTTAAATCGCCTTGTTCAGGAATGCTGTTATTATTGCTGTCCCTTGAATATGGAACATCGGGGAAAAGTGAAGCATCATCAAGAATGATGTTGAATGCAAAACCATCGGTTGCATTACCACTTACTTCTTGTGCTTGCATGATGGTTGATTTTGCTCGTTTTGATATGGTGCGAGGTGCGTGTGGGTTGGCCAATGGGCCAGCCTTGAACTCCACGGCTGAAACATACTGGCGCAGGCCGTAGTCAAGGTTCCCACCTTGCGTTTTCATGTTCGCCGCATCGTAATAAAAGGGTGAGCGGCCTTCCAAATCCGACGATGGCAATTCAGCATCGGAGTCAATCGGCATGAGCGTTTCATTTCGGAAACCCCCACCTGTGTGTATTTTTGCACCAACGATTGCGTTTTGGAAGAATGTCTCGGAATGTCCATCAAAATAACCTCCTGTAGCATTGATTGGAATTGACAAAAACCCATCTAACGCTGGATTATTGTCATACACAGCCCATTCTCCGCTGGTGAGAAATACCCTGCGTAGGCGGTTAATCCCCTTGAGATTACCCACATCATCAACCGCTACAATTGTAGGGCTACCCCCTGAACCAGTAGCATCGGAAGAGTTTGTGGCATCGGGAAACATTTTTGGATGAGACACAAAAATGTGAAAATGGTCGGTATATGCAGTGATACCTGTGCTTGTGTGTGTATGTGATGCAGTAGCATCTTCAATACGAAGAATGGTAGCCGACTCAATGTAATTTTGATTATTGATAGTGTACGAATACGCTGATTTTACGCTCTTATCCGCTGTGGCAACATCGTTTGCTCTTCTACCCACTGGTGTTGGGTTCCATGTGTGAGCGGTGTAGGTAGCATCTACATGCACTTTCATGCTGTTATCGGGGCCGGGAAATATACCAAGGTCGGTGTGGTCAAAGAATTGTTGAGGAAATATCGGTATCTCTACCATGGCACGGGTGCTGGCATATTGAGTACCCAACTGATAGTCGTGCGTTACATCGTCAAGCGATTGGAACAGGCGGTCATTGACGGTGCTACCGTCCTGTGTTAATGAGTCGTTGTCAAAGTCTCCATCGTTGAAGATGTAAACCGAGGTCAAATAAGTCCCTGCTGAGCCTTGACTGATGATGCCTGTGGCATTGCACCATGCGTGAAAAGTCGCATACGCTGTGCCTGCACCGTCCAAAAATGTCCTGCTGGCTACTGCGTTGGATTCACTGAAATAGAAACCCGCACCTGTTTTTTCTGTGTATGCCGCACTTGCTCCGTCTTCAAGGAATATGCGTCCCACCTGTGGGAAGCAAATAGTTCCCCATGATTTAAGGTCGGGAGAGTCGTTATTGACTGGTGTTACGCTCATGCTGAGAGCACCAGTCGTAGTGACTATCCGTGCCTGTGTAGCGCAACTGCGACGAGTAGAGCCGGGGAGTCGCATCAGCGGGCTTGGGTCAAAGGTGGGTTTGGTGTTCACACCGCCCTGCCCCGGCCCACCAAGCGTGACTGTAACCACTGGTGCATTGGGTTCAATCTCTTTTACCACATGTGAGTCGGGAGAGCCACTGCCAACGGCTGAGACATTCTCGTTCACGAAGGAGTCAGCGATACCCGAAGCCGTCACAACCACCGTGGACATGTTGGATTCGGGACTTTCCTGCTTGGACACCCCACGCACCCGACAGCGGCTCATGAGGAACATGATGCTGGCGATGTTGGGGGTATCGCCTGCGCCAAGGGAACGCACCAGCGACAATTGATTTACTCGTGATTTAACAGACGGCTGAACGAAAATCTTCGCCAGCAAACCTGCTTCTTCAGTAATCAAAAGGTTGTCAATGATGTTAAACATCTCAAAGACACGACTTGAGTGTGTGGTGGGGCCGAGGTCAAACACACCCGTACCCGACTTATCAGTGGTGGGTTGGCGTGTGCGCTTACCTGCACCTTCATCGGTAATCGTGTCTTCTGTGTTTGAACTCATGGCCTCAATAGCAAGGCGGTGATACACGGACTCGTGTGTAGCACTGTTGTGTGAGCGAGCGATGGCCTTTGGTGGGCCTGCTGGCTCAGCATTGACATCGTTTGGTGGGGTGTACAATGCAGGTGTACGGCTGAGGTCAAGTTCGGTGTCGCTGTCCTGTCCACCTGTGTTGTCACCAATCAGCGTGTGTGATTGTTGCATGAGTGAACCATAACCACTGATGGCATTTGACAGGTAAATCACACCACCGGGTGAATAGAGTGTGGTGTTAGCAAGGTCGGAAGTGATGACATCCAGCACTCGTGTACCGCTTCCCAAATCATGTGAACCCTTTGGTACGGTCTTGGTGACCATGAGCATGGGAGTGGATTGCCCCATGCTGGCTCCTGTGAGGTCTATAGCGTTGTAATACACCTCAACATACGGGGCAAGGTCATGCGAAGTCCTCAAGGCTGGTACATGCAAGAGAGCCACACGACTCTCGGTTTCCGGTAAGAGGTGAAAGAGTCGGTTGTTCTCGTCAATGTCACCTGCTTCGGGCACCGGGCCTTTGAGCATGAATGGAGCATACTTGAAGCCGCTACCACCAATGGCGATGAGTTCCTTCTTGCTGGCAGGCATACCGTTGTTGACGATGGTGGCGACACTGGACGAGTTCTCAATGCGAGCGATGGGTGCCTCAAGAGTCTCACTGTAGAAATCAAGGAGTGAGTTCATTGTAAACATCTCGTCAATATCACGAGTGTTGGAGTCATACGCCATCTGCACAATGTCAGCCGAGCCGTCAGCCTGCTGGTCAATGATAAGTTCAGTAGGTTTGGGATAGCGGCGCATGTACTCATGGCCGGTGATGTGTGAGAAGGTGTGCCGCCCACTGTGACCTACTTGGAAAAGCGTGTCAAGAGTGGCTGGCCATGTCACAGCGTAAGGGTTGTTGGTGGTATCGGTGGCCATCTGCGAGGAGTACACCAATCCATGATTACCAACATCGCTTTCGTCAAGCACCATTTGTCCGGTCTTGTCAAAAATTTGCGTGCCGTAGTGTGGAGGTTGGTAGGGCTTACCCGTGCCGTTGTCAATGAGCAGGTCGGCCCCGATGACTACGAAGTAATTGTCCACATTGGCTGTACGGCTGTGTAAAGCACCACGCAGACCGCTTGTACCGTTGATGAAATCTACATGAATGCTGTTGAATGTCACGACACCCGTGTTTCCGTTGATGCTTTCCAGTCGCACCCTTTCGGGTGGGGATTGATTGGGCTTCTGCGTGTTGCGATTGATGGCACCGGGGTTGATGAGTAGGTTGTAAGGTGTGTGCGCTACGCTTAGGGTAGCGGCTGTGCCACTGTTGGTGTAGTAGTCCACGACCTTGTAGTTGCCCATGCTATAAGGTGTGGAAGTAAAGGTGGTAGTTGGAGAGGTTGCGTCATACGCCTTACCAGTCAACCGAGCGATGAGCGTTTGTGCATCAGCCGCCGTCATGGTCAGCGTCTTGGTGGTGCCGTCGCTGGCGGCAGAAAAGGCCGTGAAGTCGTAGGTGCCTTCTACGATGTCAAGTGGTTCTTCAAAGCGAAACAACGCAGAAGTAGCGTTGTTTTTAACAGCCATAGAAGGAAGTATCATGCCTTCGTCATAATCGTTTGAAAGGTGAATGGCCTCAATTGCACCACGGAACTCACCACCTTTACCACCGAGGTACACATGCTCAGTAGAGCGGGCAAGACGAGTTTCGGGTGGGATGTCTTGTTGAGATACAACTTCACCGTTGACGGCCAAGAACACACGGTTTTTGTTAATACCAGCCACAACATGGTACAGGGGTCGGTTGTTGAAGTTGAGATTTGTGGCATCTCCGTAGTTGCTCTTGTCATAGCGATTGTACGAGTCGTGGATGCCGCCATGTTCTTGCTGTGGGTACACGATACCATCCCATCGTGTACTGGCATCAGTGGCGGTTGCTAAACGGAAAAACGATGGGCCAGCAAGAGATTCAACTTCAACGCTGAAAACAGCAGGGCCGGGAGTATCTACCGTGCCCAATTCAAGGGTAAACTGTCCATCTCGGTGAGCAATCACACCTCCGCAATCGGGCACGACCCACGCCTCAATTACAAAATCAACAATTGTTTTATCGTTAATTGAAACGATGTCGCCGCTACCCTGTAGCGTCTTGGTCATCAGTTTGTTGCCGTCAGCATCCTTTACACCTGTCTTGGTGAAACGACCTTGAGGAATAATCACCGAATCGCTCACGCCATCAAAGAAGAAGGCGTGACTACTACGACCGATTGCAACCATTCTTTCACCTCAAAATATCCAGTCAATCGGTGCAAAGTTGATGGTGTACGAATAAAGCGGTTCACCACCAAGTTGAACAAAAGTTGCATTGGCTACAGCACCTTTGATACCAGTGTAGTGTCTGTCTTCACTATCAAAAGCAGTGCCCGCAGGTTCAGCACGGTTCGCAGTTTTATCCGTAACGCTTCTATGTCCACCAGTAGGCATATAGAAAATTGACTCATTTCCATTCACATTTGAAGTAAACGGTATTTGTATTGCAGTGATGTAATCACCGTATTTGTTCGTTAGCCGATTACTCCTGTCCACTACAGCGTTGGTATCAAGACCACTCATTGCGATTGCTTTTGTGAGTAAACTTGTAAGACCACCAAAACCTATTGCATTTTGCCCACCACCGCCATTGTTGCTGTTGTTCAACACTGCAAACAACTCAGCCACTTTGTCTCCTGCTGATTTGTTCGTCACTTGTGAAGTGTTACGACCACCACTGAATTGTATGTGGTAGGGGCGATTGATGTATGTTGGGTATGGAAACGAAAGTGTGTCATTTCCAGCGGCGGCTTGATTGATGTTTGTCAACTCCACTGCTGTGTTGCTTTCGCCGTTAAGCGGTGAATTGATGATTGTTGATGATAGTTGTAAATCAGCACCGTATGTCCCTATAAGGCTGTGAAGGCTTGCGGCCATTTGCACCGCAGTGCGAGGCGATGTCCCGTCATGTACAGCAATGAAATGTAAGCCACCACCTGTTTTTCCTTGAAAAGTGGAGTTTTGTTTTGCCAAGTACACCTTAGCGTATGGGTTAAACTGGATGAAAAAATCATCTGCCGCAGGAGAGTTAAGAGTGACATCAGCAACTATCGCATCAATTACTGAGTCTTGAGCGAAAATACCAGTGTCAACCCTGTCGTACCTTCTTGAAAAATCAATGACCCCTACAGCATCTCGGCCAATACTCGTCATGTTGAGTATATCATCGTCCGTCATTACTCCTTCAATCGTAATCAATGCTTTAGGGAGATTCAAATCAAAAGCCCACCGATTACCACCAGCAAAAGGCATAGAATGTGGGGAAACACCCCTGTCCACATTCATGGTGAGGGTGGTAGCCATCAACTCAATGATGTCGCCATCGTTGCGTACAAGGCGAATTGGCGTGCCCATCAGTACCGCCCTCTCATGGTGGTGCCGCCGATGTTGCGGGCCATCTCTTGCTGAATCATGTTGCCAATCTCACGGGCGAGTGTACGCTTGTCCGTGCGGTCAGTGATGCCACCAGCGTTGACGGTGATGTTGAAGGTGCCCCCACCCATGCCTGCGCCTTGTGGATTGTTGCGTTGCGTAAGAGGTACGACAGCCTCCGGCCCGTCTTCACCAATCATGGCAAGCGTAGGCTTATTGACGATACCACCTTTAGCCAAATGCGGTATGTCTTTTATTCCTGTGAGTGATTGCAGACTTATCCCTGTGTACGGTATTTCAGCACCCATCATTTTGTTTAAATTATCAATAATAAGAGAATTGATTCCCTCTCGTATTGGTTCTATGAAGAAATTAGCGGCTTTACCCATAGCGTCACTGATACCAGTAAATGCGTTTTCAATGTTTTCCATGGAAAAGAAGTTGCTAAGGGAGTCGGGAATGATGTCGCTCCAACTCCAATCGGGTAGTAAATCAGTCCATGCGTCAAAATCAAACACGCTTGACAAGTCCCAATCAAAGACTCCACCTTCACCAAACCAGTAAGAGTAAGTGAGTTCATCGGGAAGTGAAAAGTCAAACAAGCCACTCCAATTGATGTCCCAATCAAACACACCTCCCTCACCAAAATAATGGTCGTAGGTCAACTCGTCAGGCAGTGAGAAATCAAACAGGCCATCGTAATCTATGTCCCAATCAAAAACACCATCCTCACCGAAGTAGTGGTCATAGGTTAGTTCGTCCGGCAGTGAAAAGTCAAACAACGCATCGTAGTCAATGTCCCAATCAAAGACACCACCTTCTCCAAAGTAATGGTCAAAAGTCAACTCTTCGGGTAGTTCAAAGTCAAACCAACCTTCCCAGTCCAAATCCCAATCAAAGACTCCACCCTCTCCAAAGTAGTAATCCCATGTGAGGGCTTCGGGCATGTCGGGTAATGAGTCCCATAACGCTCCGAGTTTTTCATCTACGAGTGCTTTGATACTTTCCCATGTTTCTTCGGCTTTTGTTTTGAGTGATTCCCACGACAGGCCGCTTATTTTTTCCTTGATTGGTGTTATCACATTGTCCTTGAACCATTTAATGACGCTTTTGAAAGCCTCAATCGCCATTGTACCAGCGACTTTGAACCCCGGCCCGATTTGCGAAACCATGCTGGACATGGAAGAAATCATTGAAATTAACGACATATCTTCACTCCCAATCTAAAAACGAATAATCCAGTCCGACTACTTCCCTATCTCCGGCCTTGGCCTGTTGTTTCTTACGCTCAATCTCCTTATTGTTCTCTTCGGTTGAAACCATAGCCCAAACAAGCGATTGCTTGAACAAGTGAGGGGGCATTGAATACACTTCCATCAAAGAAATTCCAAAGTGTTTTGCGATAATGTAAGCCCACAATTCTATTTGTGTGCTAAAATCTTCTATCGCATCATACTTGTCTTTCTTGAGGAATGCTTCAACCCTCACTCGGTCGGGTTGGTAAACCCCCCTTGCAATGCCTCCGCCAACTCTTGTGGTTGTGGTAGCACCTTGCAGACCTGTTCTCCGACATGTCCTTTGAGGGAAAGTAATTCATCAGTGGTTAAACTGGGGTTTGTTTTGGTAATCCAATGTGAGAAAGCATGTTCCCAGTAGCCAGCCAAATCAAGAGTTACATCGCCTTTTTCCACACGAAGCATTTTTTGTGCGGCGGCTTGTATGTCAAGGAAGGATATGTCTCGTATCCATACCTCAATGACCTGTGATTCATCGTCGGGGTCAATCCCAATCACATGCTTGGTCGTATCGTCATTCTTCAATAACAGGCTCTTGTTTGTCACTACTGTCTTTTTCATTTGTTTCCTCTCCATTGGATGCGGCTACCTCATCGGTAGGGGCTTCCGAATCACCTTCAAGGGCCGCTTCTTCAGCAGGGCTTTCGGGGTCTTCTTCGGGAATAACGCCTCCGTCATTCTGCTTAAGGCGCAGGATGATTTCAGCCTTGGTACCGTACACAGGTAGGCCACGCTCTTTGCAAAGCGCACGCAGTTCTGCGACGGTCAATGAATCGTATTCTTGGATGTCAGCCGGGAAAGGATTCACGACATCCTCTTCCACCAGTGGTGCTGGTTCGTTAGCAGGAGCAGGCACGGGGGTCATCTTGCCTTCTACACAGGCATGAATCTCGTGGTTGTCCAACAGCGACACCATTTCATCGTCAAACTCCACACCGTTAGCCTCGCACACCCAACGGGCATATCCGAGTGCTCCAAGACGGCGGTATTGATTAAGTGAAGTTTTCATGTTGAATCCTCAGTATTTGATGATGGTATCTCGTGCGATAACCTTGATGGTCTTTGGCATGATTTTGAGTGTGGACTTCACCATACCCTTGTCTTCGGGGATTTGCAGTGGTGCCTCAATGATGATGTAATCGTCAATGATGAGCATCATGCGCTCGGTGTGGCCGCTACCACTGGTCGTCGTTTTCTCAAAGTTGATGCGAATTTGGTTGTTGGTGTTGCCGTCTGCGTTGGTGCTAAACTCTTCAGCCGAGCGCATTTTGTGGTAAAACAGGGGGTCGTCCACACCAATCTCCATGGTCATCTCAAAGGAGGTCTGTCCTTCAACCATGATGCTGGTGTTGCGAGAGCCACCAAAGGGCACTCGTGCGGTTGCACTCGTTTGGCTGTTTTGTCCGTTGATGGTGTGGAAAGCCTGCATCCCTGTTTGACCAGTCAGTGTAAAGTTCAAGACTTGAGCCACTTGTTGACCAGCCATGTTGATGGTACCATTGTAGAACATGTACGGCTTTTGCGTTTTCGCACCAATACCCGAAATCAAACGCTTGGCGGCGGTGTTAGCGGTGTCATCAAACATACGGTGAGCGGCGTAATTGGACGCACCACCATTCAAACGCCCCGTGTCCGTGTAGCACAAGGCGGAGTTGAAATTGACAGCCAAACGAAGAGCGGCATCGTTGTCCGTAGTCATGGTGAAGTCAGTGACTTTGCATCCACGGAATACACGGGTCAACTCTTTGGAGTCAGTTGCACCACCGTCCGTGCCACCTTCGTTAGAATCAACATCTCTTCGTCGTTGAGATACCTCAAGGGAAAAGGATGGTTGATGGGTGTGCGTGAAAAGCAAGTGAGTTTGTGAATTGGTAATCACACCAGCATCGCTGATAGCGGGAGCGTTGGTATTTGCATCGTCATAATCTCGCAGGTACACATGCTCACCACTTGTGTGTGGGAAAAGAAGAGGTTCGTCCAAATAGATGCGAGTTCCATCCACACCAATGATGCGGCGAGCCTCGTGTTTGTTGGCATTGTCAAATTTCGTTTCCACAAAGTTACCGCCCCATGTGGCTCCATCTGCTTCATGCGTAGTCACGATGGGTACAGCCACGGCTTCCTCAATGATGACATACTTGTTGACATTGAAACTGGTTGCGCTTGCTACGGTAATGAAGGATTGTCCAGCCTCGGTCGCCGCACTGAGCGTTGTAGGGGAAGGTGAAGAGGGTGCGCTACCGTCCTCAACAACTTCTCCACCAAGACAGTATTTGAGCCATCGGGCACTGTGCATGGCTACCTCAAAGGAACCACCCTCGGTGATGAACTTACCCGGCACTTGCACGCTGGTGTCACGACCAAGACCAACAACATGGAATCGCTTCAAATCAACCTTGGTTTCGGGAACGGTAAGAGCGTTAGCGATACCAAGAAATTGGTCGGTAAGAACACTTTCACTGCTACCAAGGAAGGTCATGTCCGTGTTGAGTGGAGGGGTTTTGTAAGGAAGGATGTGCATGTCGGTTTTGTTGTTGATTACAATTGCATTCGCAGTAAAGGTTTGTGGGCTAATTTTGAGGCTTGTGCCGTTGTTGTCAACAATCGTAAACACCCTGTCCAAGTCTTTGCTGTCCATGTTGGTTGAGGCTGAGTTTTGAGTGAACTTCAATTGAGAACCAACCAACATACCGGAAGGGTACTTCAATCTGTGACTCGTATCAAACAGGGTGGTGTTGGCTTGAACGGAAAAAACAATTTCGGAAAAATCATCTCCTGCTGTTTTACCGATTGTTGCCACACAATCCGTGCCACCGGGGGTGATAGTAATTCCAACTTCGGGAGCGAAGGAAACCTCCGCCAAATCGCCCTTGTACACTGTTGATGGCATTCTTGTTCACCTATGGTATCAGTTCCGCTAAAATCACGACTTCAATTTGGAATGTCATACGGAAAAGGAATTTGCTTCGGTCGCTTAAATCGGTGCGGGTTTTGAACACGAGTCGGTCAAAGTTTGCACCGTCGCCTTTCCTTTTGGTATGTATCACCCTCCGAATTTCGTTTTCAAGAGCCTGTAAATGCTTACGCCCCTTAACTGTACGGACATCCACCGTGATATTTATGCGTGTCGTTACAAAGTCGTAAAACAGTTCGGGTGCTTCTTCGTTGTGGGCTGTCTCGTACAGCAGGACATAATCGTGTTTGTCCAAGTCAAGACGCTTTCCTTTCTCGGCTGAGGTATCAGCGATGTCAAGCACGACAGGGCGATAGTTGCTGGTGTTTCCACGGTTCCAATCGGACTGAAAGAGGTTGATGAGAGCGTCCAGCCCTTCTGTCCATGTGGCGACCATCACAACCCCTCCTTCTCAATGATTTTCTTGAAGTCAATAGGGATAAAGAAACCGTTGTCGTGGCGCATGTTGTACCGCTCAAGGTCGGGGTTTTGACGCATCATGGCCTTGTCCGTAGCGTCTTGAATGAGTTTGTTCTCTACCTCACTGGCTGGCTCGCCAGTCTTGTTGTTGATAGCCACACTGTCCTGCATGGTGAAGCCCTTAGCACCAGCCTCAATGCGTTCCATTTGCTCACGAAAAGCGGCAGGCTGTGTCGTAAATTGCTCACGAAATTGCGCCTGCATGTTCTTGTCTTTCTTGAAAACCTCTTCAATCAAACGCTGATGAATGTTTTCACCCTCACGCATGAAGTCACGCTGGTTCACTCAAACACCACCATTTCAATGTACTTTGGTAGTGTTCGTTCAATTTCGGCTTGGTACAGTTGCACCTTGCTGGCGAGGTCAATGTTCTGTGTGCCTTCGGGAATCAACACGCTACGGTCGTCAGCCATCAGCAATTCAATGGCCACCATCTTCGTACAGATGTCCTCAATGGCTTTCTCAACATATCGCTCACCGTAGATGTAGGCCACCTTGATGGCGTTCCATTCAAAGAACGGGTAGGAGTTGTTGAAGTACACAATACCCATTTCATGGTCAATCCACCAGTCTCGCAGACGGCCTACATCACCGCTACCACTACCGCCCTGCAAGTCCACAAGGAAGGACTTCTGTGTAATCGTACCAGTGATTGCACCCAAACTACCAGTGACAGCCACGCATCCTGTAAAGGAGGTAGCCGTCTTACCTGTGTATCGGAACACATCACCGCTGGCATCAATGGCAACACCAGCATCCACAAACCCTGTGGTGGACGCTACATTGATAGTCGTACTGTCAAGACTTGTGAATGTCGTGCTGTTGTTTTGCACTTGGTCAAGTTCAATGTCGCTTGAGGTGGTGACAATGCTACACACCTCACCAGCCTTAACAGGGCGCATGGAAGTGACCTTCACTGCACCTGTACCGTAATCGCTGTTGGCTGATGCCAAGAACTCGTTATGGATAGCAACATTGGACGACGAACCTTCCAAAGTAAATGCTGGTGAAAATTCTACAGCCGCCTTGTCCACCCTGTCCTCTTTGTTGATGAGGTCAGCGAAGTTTTGGGCGACGGTGGTGGCATCAAAATCATCACGCCACTGGCCCGTGCCTGTGCCTTGTGCAAGCGTAGCCACGCTACCATTGCCGGGTGATAGGTAGATGGCCGCTGATGAAAGGCTTGATACATCGTTGAACTTGATACGAACCTCAGCCCCGCAAATCTCACGGTAGTCGTCGCCTTGCCACAATTCAATGCGGAGCATTTGTTGTATATTTCGGAACAAAAGAGGGCTTGTACCAACATAATCCGTATAATAACGGCGGCGATATGGCTTGTAAGTGTCAAAGTTGATGTATTCAGCCGACACCAAATACGGTCGCCATGCGTTGCGTGTCATGTTGTCAATGCGGTCTTGCATTTTGAGAATAACATGCTCCACTTTTGCCTTGGTCATGCCACGAACACGCCCGTTGGTGAACGAGGCTTTGTTCTGTACATACCCGTTGTCAGCCACTTGATAGTCCGATGCTGTTAGCGTTGCTCCGCTAAAAGTAATTTTGACATGCCCCGATTTGCCACCAGTACCTTTACCGATGGCAGTGATGGTCAACTCCTCTTCACCCAGTGGGTCAGCATCGCTGTACACACGAATTTTGTCGCCTACGCTAAAGCCTACTTGACGATACTCGTTGCCTGTGATGTACACTGCGTCCGTGTCAGCATCAGCACTCATGAGAATGGCTTCTTGTGGGCCAATGTCCAGTAGGTCAGCGACTTGTTGAGCGGTGCAATATGCAACAGCAGATGGGTCAAGAGGCCGGGTTTCCGGCTCACCGGGACTGAACACTACTGGCATACATCAAACCCCCTCACGAATACATGTCCTTTGAATAGTCGGGGTTATTACGAGCATGTTCTGTCATTTCTTCAAGAGAATTAAAATTACCAGTTGGGAACATTTCTGCCGGGAAACGAAGTCTTGGTGGTTGGCCTTCGCTTTGTATCTTCATTACTGCTGGACAATTTGCATTCATACAAACCATTTCCCCTCCACCGGGGTGAACTTCTTCCAACTTTCCTTGACAAACTTTACACTGTGGCATTTCTTTCAACACGCTCCAAGCATCACGAATAGCAACATCACGAGAAGTCATGATGCGGCGGAGGTGTTCAGCCTCAGCATCGGGGTCAAACTCCTCTTCCTCCTCTTCTTGCGGAAGCGTTTGGCGAAGTTTGCCCTGCTCATCAAAAATGTCGGGCGTTTCGGGTTTTTCCGGGGCAAACTCTTGGTCAACAGCCGCTCGCTCGCCCTCAACATCGGGTTCGCTCAGCGACTCTTCCAAGGTTTGACCCTCAAAGGGCATACGCTCGCCCATGAACTTGAGGCCATGTTCATCGGGATTGGCTACAGCCTCACGCATGAGAGCGTCACGAGCCTGTTGGAATTGTTCGGTTGAATAATGTGGCCTTAAGCCACTCACATTACTACTACGAAGGGTAGCACCTGCTTTTTTGTTTGCCCATTGTTGTAGGCGCATCTCTTGTCCGTCTTCTGTCAACACCTTTTGTCGGTGCGGTCGCATTGCTTTGATAAGTACCTTCATATTCACAACCTCTTCTTTTCATCACGGTGTCCTAAGTTGTAGTCCATTGGTTTGTCGCAAGCCCCACAGGTGGCTCTCCACAAAAAGTGAAGGAACCCGCAGTGCTTACAGCGTGTACCCGAACCAATGTTAAGGATGTCTCCTATTTCTTGATTACGGTTTCGTTGAGACTGTGTCACTCCCTCAAGAGGATGCTGTGGTTTGGCTACCACTTCACTACCGTACTGATAATCAGCCTTGCGACCTTGCTTACCAGCACGGGTAATGTCGCTCAAGTCTATGTTTCGGACATCAAACCCCATGCTAACCCCTCAACATCATGCGAGTTGATAGGTCACCATAACGAAATAGTTGCCCAACACAGGAAACACCTCAGTGTCAACCACTGAACTGGTGCTACTTGAGTCTGCTATTGCTTGGATGTCCGTTTGGATTGCCGTTTGAAGCGTACCAAGGTCACTGAACTCCTTTGGGGAGAACGGGCCAAAGACTTTTACGCCAATCTTGGTCAATGCCGCCACGAGGAATCACCTCAAGCACGACGACCAATTGCAATGAAACTTCCACCAGCGGCAGGTACAGCGGGAGTGTGTGCCCCACCCGGCTTGTTGATGGTGACGGTTGTTGTACCAGCCGCCACGGTAGCAAACTCTCGGAAAAGCGTGGCTTCTGCATCACTACCGTCTGCCGCTGTGCCAACTTCTACATTGATAGGACTACCAGCGATTGGTGTGAGAACTGCCATGTCAATTTCCGAAAGGAAACTGCTTAGGTCAATGCTCGCATCTGCGGCTTCGTATGTTCCAGTGACTACCATGCGGTCGCCAAAGACTGATGTTCGTGGGTCAATTGTTATTGCCATATTTTTTCACCTCATTCTGTGGGATTCAAATGCCCTTCTACAAGAGCAAGAGCGGCGGTTTTCGTAAGATACCCGCTACCCTTGCTAACTCCGTTGTCGGTCAACCACTTAAGGATGTCCTTTCGTGACCAACCGCTGTCGGGGATGCCGTCATTGCCACCGTCAACGGTGGCTCCTTCATCTCCTTCAATGGAGAAATGCTTAGCGGGTAGCGTGTGTCGCCACTCATTCAGCCAGTCTTGCGTGACCTCTACGACCTCACTACGGAGCCAAGGGGCGGGAGTATCCCGTCGCCTTCGCTCATAAAATGGGCCGGTGTAGGTCACTGTGGGCATTCAATCACACTCAGTTAAGCATCACTACGGTCACCGTTCCAGCACCGCCAGCCTCGCCGTGAAGGACAATTGCTGGAAGAGCGGCACCAGTCTTAGCGGCAGGTGCGGCACCAGTGTTGGTGAAAGTTGCAGATAGAGTCTTGTCGGCTACTGCGAAAGTAGTACCGAGCACACCGATAATCTTTGATGCACCTGCGGTAATAACCAGCACTTGCTCATCGGCATCTGCCAAAGTAAACCCGATGGTCACCATTCGCATACTACCCACTGCGTTTCCGTCAGTGTTTTGAGCGGTGAAACCAGTAAGGGTGCCGGGGTATGAACCACCAGCGTTACCGTCCAACCAACCCGTTTCATCAACAGGGGTACCAGTTCGCATATCCAAGTCCAAAAGAACTGATACAGTTCCAGTGGAGAAATCGCCATCGTCAAATGAAATGGTCAAGCCTTTTTGTGTCTTCGTTTCTGTCGTCATAATTTACACATCCATGTTTTTTGTTTTCAACCCTCACTTGAGGTCACGGATTGAGCCGTGTCCACCGAAGAAAGTCGTCCATAGTTCTCCCATGGTGCGGTACATTCCTTCTTGTCCGAGGCGGTTGATAGCGAATGGGTCGCCAGTTTCAATACCGCTCTCAAAGTATTGGGTTGGAATTGCAGTGCTGAAGTACAGGTAATCCGTGTCAAGGAAGTACATACGGCTCAAAGTGTCCGTTTGAATGTCCTTGGATGGGATGATTGGGACACCGTTGTAGGTAGCCACAATGAAACCTGCTTCAATACCGGGAACACCCTTCACACCGTTGTAGGTAGGGGTGACACGCTTCTCTTCCATAAACCGCTGTTGGCTTTGGAGGAGTTGTTGTAGGCGCATCAAAGTGTCGTATCCGGTAAGGATAACCTTGGGGTTTCCACCACGAGTCCATATCTTTTGGAACAGGTCATCCAACTGGTCAAGGGACAAGTTGCGGTCAGCACCACTGTTTTCATTGTGCTCAGCGAGCGACCACGAGTTTGCACTGCGGTCAATGGAGTACATATCTTCAGTTGAACCAGCAGATGCACCAACGGTCACACGGTCAAGGGATTCAAAGTCGTTCCCTGCAACAGTGGCTTTGTCAGTCGTGAGCATCTTGTTGATGTGTTCTGCATGGTGCTTACCCATCTCTTCCTTGAGAATTGCACGAATGTCGCCCAATCCATCGTCCTTGTCGGACAGGAACATTGCGGTTTCGCTCATGTCAAAGGTGTGTACAACAGTCTTTGGCTTTGCGGCAATGTGTTGGAAGGTAGGCTTGGTGGTGTCAGGGAGCGTAGCGTTTTCTGCAACACCGCCGCCAACCGTAAAGGAAGGACGCTCGGTGATGACTCGCCAACCACTGCGTTCCCAAGGTCGCTTGGGGAGGATGGAGAAGGCGTTGAACTCTTGGTTCAACTGGCTCCAAACCTTGCGTCCGTAGATGGCTTGGTAAGTACCAGCCGTGGTGGACAGCATTGGAGCGTCAGCCTTGAGCAACTCGCTACCGGAGTAGGAGTATCCCATTGCGTTGCCTGCGCCGTAGTAGTATCGTTCCATGTCAGTAATGTTTCGGATGTAGTCTCTTGCCATATCATTTCACCTCATTTATTTGTGTGTTCATTCCCCACGCAGGGTGCGATGTGCAAGGGCGTGAACTTCGTCCCACCCCATGTTCGCCATGTCTTGCGTTGAGGGAATGTCAATGGATGCAACCGACTTTTGAATGGTCGTGCCTGCTCCTGTACCGATGTTGTCAATGCGCTCGGAAAGAGCCTCAATTGACTTCACAATGTCTGAAAGTGGTGCTCGTGCGTCAAAGGCGGCTTTTTCAGCCTGTGATTTTGCAACTTCCATTTCGTTGTTGAAGCGAGAAGCAAAGTTTCCTTCAAGATTGTTTCGGAAAGTTTGTTCCATAGCGGCGGCTTTGTACACTTCGTAAGCGGCTTCAAGGTCAGCCTCACTCACATTCTCGGAGTTGAGGTATCCCTTGGACAATGAGGCTGGCCCCATTGCACCGGCAGGAGTTTTACCACCGGAAGCGGTAATTGCGCTGATAGCGTTTGTTGAAGGAGAACCGTTTTCTTGTCCTCGGCCACGGACTTGACCAGCAAAGTAGTCAGCACCGTCAACAGCGTCGGGGTTGTCAAAGCCACCAAGTTGGGCTTTCTCAAGTTGGTCAAAGTGGAAACGAGCACCATCAGTGTCAACACCAGCCGACTTGAGGGTGTTTTCCATCCAAGATAGATATTCGGAGGAAATAACATCGGAGTATTCTCCTTTGTCCATGTACATCTTGTCGTCGTCTTTCTTTTCGTCTTTCATTTCGTCACCTTCTTCTTTTTCGGGCTTCTTTTCTTCATCACTGCCCTTACCCTTCATGTGTTCACGGAGTTGAGGAGGTAGTTCTCCTTTTTCCATGGCATCCAGTCGGGTTTCAAGTCGTGACATAATTTCTGTCAAATCACTGTTTTCGTTTGTCATAGTGGTGTCCTCCTTTAAAATGCGGAATTGTGCTTCGGGGTTGATACCCTTCTCACAAATCGTTACCTCATGCAACTCCATTTTTGAAATCTCTTGGTAGTCGCCTTTTTCCATGTCGGACTTTCGCACTCGCTTGAATGCTTGCCCTCCAATAGAAAATCCACGAAGGTTGCCCTTGCGGATTTCAGCGGCTACTTCACGAGCCTTCTCTATATCGTTGCGGAGTTTAACAACAACGAACAGTCCAGTGTCATCCGTTTCGGATTTCCACATGCGTCCGTTGGAATCAATGTACGAGTCAATGACTTCACCAACTTGAATGTTGGAGTGAGCCAATTGCACATTGCGGTATTGTTCACCCTTCATGAAGCCATCAAAGGCATCTTTTAGGGCGGAGCGAGTAATAAGGTCGCCTTGCTTGTCAACAAGTTCAACTGATGCGTAGCCAGCAACAACCAAATCGTTACCACTCTTGAGGAGAGTGATACCGTCAGTCGGTCGTTGAACGCTTAGCATTGACCATCCGACTATCTGTTATGGTATTTATATCACACGCTATTGGTGAGACACCAACGGCTGGTCATTGTCGTAGTCTATAGAGAGTTTTTCACCTTCATCTGTTTCCACTTGAATGTGATTCAGTCGCTCGGTTTTCTTCTCTTTCTTTTCATCAGTAATTTTCTTTTCACCGTCAAAATCCGGTAGAGTGGATTCGTGACGGAGTTGGGTTGGGCCACGAGGTGATTCTTGAGGTGTACCGACATCAATTCCAAGTCCTTTTGGGCCAGTCCATGTCATTTTTTCCTTACTGATTTTGTCCAAGGCCCGTGTGATAAGTTCCAATGCCTTCTTGGTTTGATTTGGTTTGAGTAATCGGTTATCATCATCTTCTTCAAGAACACCTGCACTTTGGTCTTCAGTGCGTTCTTTTGAAGGAAGTTTCGGCATAACATCACTTTCAGTTTCTTTACTGAGTATTCCTTTTACCAACAGTGGGGCAACCGACGACCAAAACGGCATGAGACTTTCAGCCAACACCACAGGATAATCAGTCTTGGTCAAATCGCCCATTGTGCTCTTAGGAGAATGTACATACCAAGCATCGCCTATTTCTTCCATGTTGTACATTACTGTATCAACTCCCTTCAAAACGATTTGAATCTGTGATTCCAAGATTTGAATGTCGTGAGGAATAAGAATTGGTGCGAATGCTTTGGTCATGAGGTCAAGGGATTCTGTGCTGGCCGCACCCTCTCCTTCACCTTCACCCTCCAACTCTTTGACTTGTACATTGTACACAGGCCGATTCTTGCGATTTTTCTTGGATATGCCCGTGATGGAGGCACGAACAATGTCGCCAACTTTGAACACCTTGCGTTGGTTGTGTGCTGTACCCACATCCATGTAATGCTCTCCCTTATGCTCTATCGCTCGGTTCCCAAGTCCTTCAACCTCAAGGATTGGGCCAGCACCCAACTGATAGGTGTACGGGCCTTTGCCACGACGGTCAAGGATAATGAAGTTGAAATCTCGGCTATCACGGTACACAATCCACTTTGGATGTCGTCGCTCTCCACGCATGTAGGTGGATTTGTTGTCCCGCAACAAAATGTTGTCGTGGTCGTCTTTGAGGTTCTTCACAGCGTCAGCCAGTCCATCATCGTCCGTCATGCGAGTATCGTGTGGGCCGGGTACAATCACAGGCTCTTGACTGTCAAATTGTGAGCGAAGTATTTTCAATCGTTCAAACAACTGCATTTCACCTACATTCGTATCGTCGTAATTGATGATGTCAATGATGTTCAACTCTTCTTCACCAAGAATAGCATCCAGCGTGTAGTTTTTGTCGTTCATCTTTTCAAGGGCTTCTTTGGTGGCTTTGCGTAGTCCTTTCTTACGACCATTCTCATCATACGCTGTAATCTCGTCATCACTGCGTACAATGATGATTCGCTTTCCATCATACCATTTACTTACAACCCACGAGCCGCTGAAGCCACGAAGGTGTTCAAGGTCAGCCAAATCAAAAATGCGGTGCATGGGCCGAACAGCAGGACTCCATTTTGCATCGTCACTCTTACTCAGCAACACATCCGGGTCAAGTAGTGAGGTAATGAGTTCAGTCATTTCACTCGCCGCAATCGTTGTTGGAATAGTGCTCGCTGTTTCTGCTGTTTCCATGTTCATACTTTGATGAGGATTGTCGGGGTACTGAGGAGGAGGAGCATTTGCATACACTTGCTGTGCCACTTCTTTTCCGTGAATCATAGCGGCCAAGTCTTGCGGTACAGAATGGTATAGCCCTGTGCCCACATTTGAACCGATGTGAATTGTACCATCATCACCAAACTCAGCCCCAAGCGTAGGTGTTTTTTCGTACCCATGATGCCATGCACCACTGTCAAAGTTGTCCGTCAACCCTGCGTGTGCGGGCGAGGGAATGCCCAGTGGATACTGCGACATGCCTGCCGTTTCGGGAATTTCTAAGTCGGGCGTGAACACTCCTTCCTCTTCCTCAAGCACACGAGGGTCAAAATGAACAATAGTGTCAAGGTGATTCTTGGTGTCGTTTGTTTTACGAGCCTTTGATTTACTTTTGAAATTCTTTGCACCGTGAATATCGCCCTTAACAGTGCCGATACCAGCGGCTTTCAAAGAATCCTTGAACATTTGAGGATTGAGTTTCATACCCATTGCCCGTGGAATAGCGTGGGAAAGGTGACCACCCCACGCTTTCTTGTCAGTTTGCTGTGAAAAGTGATTCATGGCTTGGTGATACCCGTTTTCTCGTGCATGACGATAGAATGATTGATGGTCGTCTAACTCTTCTTCGGGCTTGTTCATCATCTCTTCGTCGGTAAAATGATTGAGGTCAAGTCCGTCAATGCTTGAGATTTTACCACTGAGAAGAATGTTTTTGATTGTAGAGACTTGTAACGGCGCACCCCTTTCTTTCACCATATCAATGAGTTCTTCGGCCTTTTCCTTTGCAACGGGAGTTCGTTGAATACCAAGTTTGTCCAACAACTTGTCAGCATTTTCGTCAGCCTCAACCATCATACCGTCTGTGGACAAATGATTGGCAACGGTAGCATGGAATGGATTTTGCGCCGCAGGGTCGGTGTCTCGTACAGAAGCCTGCAAACCGTAGTTGATTGAAGAGATACCATGCACACTGTGAGGAACGGACACAATGTAGCGTTGAGCATCACGCATCAGTTGATGTGTGTTAGCGATGAACTTTTCCGGCTCGTCGGGATTGAAGGCATCGGGGTCATGCTCAAGGTATTTTGGAAGAAGAACATCCCGTGCTATCTCAGTGATGGTTTGTCGGTGGCCACCAAACAACTGCTCCATACGAGTAGCATCAAGTTTCCACATCGTGTTTTTACTCTTCTTTTGTGTGCTTTGCTGTACCTTTTCTAATTGTTGAGTCATATTGTTGATTTCAATCATCAACGGTTGCAATTCTTCAATGGGTGCGCCAGTCATTTGCTTTTCAGTCAACTCTTGATTTAACTCTTCAAGGTTGGTCGTAAGTTCGGATTCTTGTTGCGAAGCAGGTAACATACCACCGAATTGAAGCAAACGAGACACGGCATCCTTTTCGTCAGCCGCCATTGTGGTTTTTGTTTTCTGTGTCTTTTTCTTCGCTTGCAGTTCCTCAGTCATGGTTTCCGTCATGCTTTGAAGAGAAGAAAGCAACTTCTTTTCATCAAACTCACCAAGACCTCGGCCTAACAAAGCAGTGTTTAATTCGGGATGTTTTTCTGCGGCAACGCCGGGTGCCATCGGAAGAGTGTTTCTACCGTGCATAAGGTACTCAAGAATCTCTTTTGGGTCTTGTGTACCCAGTATTTTTGACGCTTGAGTAATGGCTGTCATGGCATGATTCATATCGGGATTGGTCAACACTTGATTCTTCAACGCATTAAACGAAAAACCACTACCACCAGTCCATCGCATAAAATCAATGAAATGCTCTTTGCTTTCTCCACCACTAAACGCTTCATCTCCACGAAGGAAGTTTTGAACTTTCATAAGTGATTTTTGCGCTGGTTGATTAGGGTGATTCATACGCCCACCAAGCGTTTCAAGGAAGTGAGCCAGTTGTGCGTTCTTGTGCATGTTGCTGTCCGAAGGAGATGCGCCGTAGGATGTGAAGCCACCAACATGATAAGTGGGAATAACCGTGTGTGGAAATGTCAAAGGTTTGAGATGGGTACCAAACCTGTCTTTGCGTTCCTTATCCGTCATTTGACGAATCGTGTACTCGTAATCGGGGTTGAGCGTTGTCTTGTGTTCTGTGTAGTTGTTCTTGCTGGTTGAGCCATCCCGGTATGCTCGTTTTTTAGAATGGCCTACGGGAGAAAGTATGTTTTGTAGCAACTCTTTTTGGTTAAAGTATGAAAAGCCCTTACCAGTAGAAACGAATTGTTTTTCACTTGTGTTTACCTTCTTCATTTTCTCGCCAAACTCACCAATCAATTTTGTTTTCAATGGCATAAAATGGTGAGCGAGCGTAGTGTTATCGGGATTCGGATTGATGTAATTTGCACCACCATCGCTTAGTTCTGTGAAAGGTGAAAGGCCATCCTCATCGGCGTGTGTAGCGTGGAGGATGTCATGATAAGTCGCAAGTGTCATACCTGCCCCACCTGTCTTTGCAAAGGCTGAGTCCCAAAAGCGACCGGGGCCGTAGGTAAAACCATCGCTGTGGTTTCGCCAGTAATCCGGTTTTTCCTCGTTTGGATGAGGGCCGTGCGGAGAAGTGAAAAAGGCCCGATGGTTGCGAACATCCTTGATACCAGCATGGAGTGAAGAGTTTGCTTTAGCCATGGATTCAATGTCGTCAATTAAATCAGCATTCACAATTGGTTCTTCCAATTTACCGTGAATTGGATGGTCGGTCATCAACTCCCGTGTCTTGGGGTCGTAGCCAGCCAAGTAAAGCAAATCAGCCTTGCTCATTCGCACATCGTCAAGACTTCGCTTTTTTCCCTTTACTTTGAAGTGACTTGCCATTGCATCTTTCATTTCGTCTTGGTCAAGTTCCTTCATTGGATTCTTGTCCACATAGAGGCGTGGTAGAAACTTGTGATGTCCCGATATGCCGTAGTTGTCTCGGATGCGTTCAAGAATAATTTCGGAAAGGGAATGGCCATCAAATTCATCCATGGGTTCATGGGCAAATCTCCCCATGGACTGTTGCAAAAACATGTTGCTTTCACCAGCAGTGTAGTCGTTTTCATTGTCTTCTTGATGGTAGTGTGCGTTGCGTCCCATGTGTGTCATCGGGCGCATAGCCCAATTCATTTCGGGGGTCATACGCATGAGAGCGTTGTACTTGAGGCGAGCGGCAGGAAACTTTTGTCCATTCGGTAAAGAAATCAAATCATGGTCGTCAAGACCCTTTTCACCGATATGTTCCATAATGGCTGTGCGCTCTTCGGGGTCAAACCATTCAAGACCGAGCATGTAGCCAAGGTGTCCAAGCCGTGTTGGGTGTTCTTCGTACTTATCGCTAAGCATCATGTTACTATCGTCGTCGGCTTCCCACATAGCCGCTCGGTCAGCAAAGTGTTCTTTGCGAAGTTGTTCTTTGACTTCAGCATTGTCCATGCCCTCAACCTGCAACTCGTCTTGCCGATTGATATTTTGCTTCAACCAACGGAAGTAGTCTCGTTCATACATGTCATGCTGGTGATGAAGAAGTGTGCCGTTAGGACGGGTATCACCAAGAATGTTTACTTTCTTTCCTCCTTTCTGCTGAAACCCACCAACAAGAGGATGGTCTTTACCAAGAGTATCAAAGAATTGCTTTTCCATTTCCTTTTCGGTTTCACCGTGTCCACCCAGTGCCCAATTGCGTAGCATCTCCACATACGCAGGCATTCCCGACACTGCGTTGGTGCGAAGAAGTGGGTGGTTGACTTCGTGAAACGGGAAGTGATGCCGCTGATACGGATGAGTACCGTCTTTTGGTTGATAGTACGGCCACATTGCATGGCCGTGTTTTTTGTTTACAGGTGATTGAAGGCCGTCTTTCCATACATGATTGGTTGGTTCACCGTGTGAGTGTTGAAGAGCAAACAAGTAGCCCATACCTTCGGGATATTTGTAATCAGTTTCACCGACTTTTACTGCATCTTTTTCTGCTTGTTCTTTATTCTTGTAAATCATCTCAGCCGTGGCTTTGAGTGATTTGAACAGCGGTTCGCTTGGAGTAGTGTCAAGTGCTTCGTAGGCAAGAATGTATTCAGCCGCCGAATAAACAAGGTCAAGACCATCATCCAATGATTTGAGTAGTTGATTACTACACACATAGAAATGGTCGTTCACATTAACACCGCCATCATAGCGGCTTGAATTGGGGGCAAGCGTGAATGTCTATACCATTGTGTAGCAGACATCCAGTACGCTCAGTAGCACCACAAAGTCCACAAATTGAAGGGACACCGCTTTCTCTCAATGCCGCTTTTGGGTTAGGCATCAACGCCCACCCGCCGAATCCTCTCGCTCAACACCCGTACCTTCATGCGGGTTCATGCGGGAGCCGAGTTGTTGCATGTTGGTCGCTTCTTTTGGCTTCTTTTTCTTAGGAACATCTTCTGTTTCAATGGTACGCCCGTTAGTCGTAAAGTAGCCGCTCTTGGTTTGCCCACCCGATTCAGCATGGAAAGAAGGGTTCACATCGGTAATTTTCTCAGCCTTGAAGCCCGGTTCGGCTTTTGCCATTTTGCCACCGCAACCCATTTTAACACAGCCCATCTTGTTCATTTTTGAACCACACTTAGGACAGTCTTTACACTCGCAAGGCCCCTTCCCACAGTCACACTTTGCTTTTTCCAATCGGTCAAGTCGCTGTTCAATTTCAATGGCTTTTGCCAAATATCCATTTCCTACTGCTCTTGGTTTCATTCCATAGCCCCCTTTGCGCCCATTGCCATCTCGTGAATATCTTCCCAAGACATGGCGTGAATTGCCTCATTGCTCATCGTACCGATTTCGGGTGAACTCTTGAGAAGAGCACCACCTTCAAGAGCCATATCGCCTCGGAATGGGTCAATTTGTAAATCACTTGTAAGAGGGGTAGAAACATTAACAAGTCCCATTTTACGGAGAAGTTGCTGTGGATTGTTGATGAGCCGCTTAAGAGCATCATTTTCAGCCTTAAGTATTGAAAGGTTGGAGTCCATTGACTCCATTTTGTTGATAAGTACACCAATCAGTTGCTCAGCACCGGATGTTTCACTCATTTAATCACCTCAAAGACGACGACCGTATGAGCCAGCACTTCGCTTGTATTGTGGACTGTGGCGAGAAGAGGACATAAATCCAAGTCGCTGTCCTTCTATAGCAGGTTTAACTGGGGTTTGCTCTTGCATTTTTATGACTGGAACACCACCAGCGAATATGTCTCGTGGGCCTTGCGGAGTGACTACATCGGATTTTGCAATCTCTTGATGCAAATCATCAGCCAAAAAGTCGCTAAGTTTCTGCACTTCGCTAAGGTGTTGCTTAGCCATTTGACCATCTCCACTTTCAAGTGCTGAAATGAATGATTTCTGCGCTTGTTCCATTTTTCGTGCCATCGGGTGCATTTTCAATAAGTCCATGTTAATCCCTGCTATGTTCGCCTCATGTCTTTCGTCTTTAAGAGCATTACTGTCCACGGGGGCGACGAGCATCCAGTAGCGCATTACTCAAGTTTTGTTGCATAGACGGTGCTGGCCCTCTTTGTTGTACATTGGAGAATGGTGCACCGCTACCCATACTCCCTCGTCGCTGTGGGGTCGCTGGCCCTCGGTTTCGTAATCCCACACCTTGACCTCCGGGTTGTGGAGGTGGCATGACCTGTTGAGCGAGTTGTGGTGGCATTTGTGGCCCTCTTCCCTGCATCATGGGCATTCCCATACCGGGCGGCATACCCGGTGGCATACCCGGTGGCATACCCGGTGGCATACCCCCACCCATCGGTGGAGCACCGCCGGGTGGAGCACCCTGTTGCGGTGGTTGAGGTTCGGGACGCTTGTAGGTAAACCGGATGTCTCGGTTCGCCGTATCTTCAATAAGTTCGGGCATGAAACCAAGTTGAGCCATGCGTTGTGCAACATTGAGTTCTTCCGAATCACGGCGTAGGCGTGTAATCTCATCTTCCTCTTCGTTGGGGTAGAGTGTAAGTTTCCAGTCATTGATGTCCATTTGCTTGAGAAGACGAGGGAACAGAACTTCTGTGTACACTTTTTGCCCAAACTCAACAGCACGATTTGTCACAAGAATCTGCATACCTTCATTGTTAAGGCCACCCTTTTTACCGGCATCCATCATAAACACCGAAGAAACACCGTAGAAGGCGGCTATGCGATTCCTAATTTCGTCACGCACAGCAATATATTGCATCTCTTCCAGCGTGTCCATGAACTTAACCCAATTTACACCACCACGACCGGAGGATGATTCAATACCAACTTTAGGTACATAGTGGGGGTCACGCTCCATTTTTTCATCCACAGCCTTCCAAAAGGATTTCATGGACTCCAAGTTATCTGTGGTGACTGATACGATACCTTTGGGCATTCGGCGTTTTTGATAGGCAGTGTAGATGTAATTGTCCATAGCCGTGAGCGTCATGGCTTGTCGCCACATTGTATTGACAGGAGAGCGACCATACAGTTTAGATGATTTGTACTTGCTTACATGCAACACTTCACCTTCAACAAAGTATTGTGTTTTTCCACTTCCCGCCATGTTCACATAGTGTACATCATGGAGGTCTGCACCACATACTTCACAAGTATCATCCTCAGCGTGTGTTTTGATTTGGTCACGGTGAATTAAGCATGTTTTGTAGCGTCCACCACGAACACCACGCTTGTCAGCAACAATACGCATGAAAATTGGGTCGCCACGAATCATCTCTTTGACACGGAAAAAAGCCACTTCTTTGCTTTGAGGGTCAATAAAATACTCCTTAACCAAAATTAAGAAGGCATCATCTACGATGTTAAGGTCAGCCTCTATTTCATTGAGCACATTGATGAATGATTGCTCCATGCTGTTTTCTTGCTTAAGAAGCCATTTAGCATAAGTCAATTCGTCAAAATCGGGTTTTCTTACAGACCCACCGCACTCACTACATGATTCAACTTCGCTTTGATATTCTTCATCACACACCGTGCATTTGCGTGCAAATTTCTTTTCCCAGTAATAACCACGGCGAAACATTTCTTGGCGCAACTTTGCAAGCACTGTACGAAGAATCAATGATTCATTGCTCACAGCGTACAATGCAGGAATAGTGATACCCTGTGCCATCACAGGTTCTTGAATACCACTTGTCCATAGCGGCATGGTTGGAGTAGGAGATTCTTTGCGGCGGAAAGGCGTACCCAACGCCGAAAGAAAGCGAGATATTCTACCTTGTTCTTCAGCCATCACAATCCCTCAGCATATCCACCTATTGTATCAGCACTTAAGCCCCACTTATCAAGAAGAGAGGTGGCTTTGTTTTTATGTTCTTTCCAATTGTTGTAGGTGACCAATTGGTACAACTCAGTCTTTCGCATGGTGTCCTTCTCTTCAATGTAATTCAACACTGCTTTGGCTTGTAGCGATTTAAGTTTGAGATGAGGAAGCACACCTTTGAGTATTTCACGAATATCGTTCTTTGATGAAAAAATGAGGCGATGCACAGGTTTGATGGTGTTTTTAGCCAACTTTTGGTCGGACACAAGCCGACCACACCCAATCGCTTTTTGCAACTCTTCACAATGAGATAAACCATTAGCCCCACTTGCTACAATTGTCACACGAGGGTCGCCACGCTCGGAGATAAAGATACTTCCATCTGCATCAACAAAACCAGCCGTGTATGCCCACATGTCCTTGATGATGAAACCGTTTGTGCCTTGCTTAACGAATGTTTGACGGGTACTTCCTTTGTACACATCTACTTCTTCGCCGTACATTTTGAGCAGTGAACTCATTTTCCCTGCTGTCATGGATTTGTTGAGGGTGCCATATCCTCTACGCACAATTTCACGGCTTCCAAGCGCACCTTCTTTTTGCAAAAGGTCGGATGCGAAGGTAAGAGCCGCCACATCTGTTTTCTTCAACCCATCAATTTGATGTAAAGTGTTTTTCCACATTTTTTGGGCTTCCTTTTTCATATCGTTTGCATCAACCCAATTTTGCTGGTCTTCAGTGTCCCAGTCTAATTTATCATTGAGGTGTTGAAGAACTGTAATCGCTTTGAGGTATTGTTGACATGATTTTTGCAAACTAATACCACGAGATTCACCAAACTTACGCAATGCTTTGAGTGAGCGGTCGTTAAGTCCAATGTTCCGTATAACGCTCTCCATACCATCAGCCCAAGAAAGAGATTTGATGGTCAAGTCAACTTCCATGGCTTTCACACGGCGTATGTCTTTGATGATGTCGTCATATTCATCCCGAAATGATTTGTCATGTCGGCGCATTTTGCGACACATACGAATGATGGTGTTGGCATCAGTACCATATTTGCTCTCAAACCACCCATCGCCGTTTTTAGCAAACCGTGATACTGCATTGTCTTCTTTGATGACTGTATTTAAAGTCTTGAGAGGTACATCTTGTGGCTGAAAATGAGGGTGCTGAGCCAAACTCTTCAACACAGTGTTGGAAAATTCATCAGCAACTTGCAACGGTACATCGTACTCGTCACCAATGAATAGACTCCCCCACATATTGACCACTGGATTGACCATTCATTTAATCCTTCTTCTTTTTGACACCGACTTTCTTTGGTTTGGCTGTGACCGCAATCACCATTACCATACCCTTTTTGCCTTTCATGTCTTTCTTTTTGTCTTTCATTGCTTTCACCACCGTTGGTTTGCCACCAACGCCCTGCTTTTTTGCACGCTTGCGTTTAGTAGCGGCTTGTTTTTGACCCTCGCTCATAGAGCCACTGGTCTTAGGAGTTTTACTTGAAACCTTAACAGAAGGGCGACACTTGGGGTAGCCTTTGCTTCCTTTCTTTGCTTTTGACCTACCGCAAGGTGGGTGCTTACCATCCTTGTCTTTACGAGACACATCTACCCACTTCTCCTTGAACCAACGATTCAAGTTCTTCACGATGAGGACATCATGACAGGTACATCGGTCGCTCATTCTTTCCTCACCCACGCATCACAAATATGGTCTGCATTGCAGTTGAAATCGTACCATTTACAGTACCCTGTTTTTGGGTCATTCGTAGCAGAACTATCCCACGCTTTGCATGTGCCACAGTTTTTCTTTGCTTTCATCTCCTTGTCAGTGGCCTCACGGTAGTTGGGAGCATCACGCTTTGCTTTGAGGAAAGCCATGACATAATCAAAGTCCATCGTCTCTCACCGCCGCAAATGGATTTGCAGATTCAACCGAAGATTGTTCGGGCACCATGGTGTAGCATCCCGCACACATCATATCACCGCCACTTTTCTTACGGTACAACCCTCTCCCACAATTGGGACAAGGTTGTTCGGGCTTTACACGAATCCAAGGGTCAGGATTTTCTGCATAAAACTTCAAAACATCCCAACTTTCATCAAAAGGTTTCACTTCTTCTTACCTCCCTTTTTCTTGCGGAACTTGCCTCGGCAGTATTGAACAGCCCAACCGTTAGCGTATGCAGACGGATATACCTTGAACTTCCGCTTAGCGGCGGCTTTGCCTTCGGGACACAATTTCTTTTCAAGAGTGTCCCAAGCAGTTCCCATTCCTACACAATGTCCACATTCACAAGTCATTCAAAAACCCCATTCATCAAAAGGAAACATCATGGTATCATCCACCCGTCAGCCGGATTATTATCTTGTGAGCGGTGTGGTTTACCACGAATCCACTCATCAAAGCCGGGTAGCACATCATCAAGAAGAACAACTGAACCTTTGAACTCCTTTGTACCCCAATTGGCTAATGCAAGAGACATGGCTAAGTCGTCGTGTGTACCCACGCTTTCCAACTTACCATTCTTTTGCATACCGAAACGGTTGAGTTCAGTCTCTAACTTGTGTGTAAACTCACGACTTCGCTTATCACCATACGGCGTTTGAATTTGCCCTTGTTCAAAGGCCATCAACAATGACATGAACAGGCTTTCCTTGCGTGTGCGTGTTGTCATGAAAGTCTTGATTGGAATGTCTTGACGCATTTCAAGCAATTCGGCTTGAAACATACGCTGGAAGTTGTTCCCTTCCAACTCAATGAGGTCGGGCTGAAAGCGGTTGTTAAGCATCATGATTTGATTCTTCTGCGCCAGCCCCGACATACCACGCTCGTGGACGATACCAACGATTTGTTTGACATTTTCATTTGGCAACATACGCATAACCGTCATGGCAGTAAAGTCAGCGTTTTTGTCCGATGCAATTGCAGTATCCCACCCAATGAAATGTTGACCGAAAACCCCCGCTGGTTCACCTTCTGCATCATATTCTGTATCAGCACGGTCAAGAAGTACGAGGTCTTTGTTGCGAGCCTTTTCCAATATATCGTTAGGGAACATACTGGCAACATCGTGAATAGGTTCACACAGGTATTCACGAGAAAATTGAATAGCGGGCATACTTAATCGCCTTTGACCGAGTGAATCCAAATCCCACCGCTCCGGCCACAGGGCTTCGCCTTCTTTGTTGATGGCGGGGTATGTCTCTACTTGGAATGTCTCAGTCTGCTCCAACTGAGAGTACAAGTCGTTGTACGAAAATGGTGTACCCACCATCATAAGACGACCCGTGTGGTGGAGAACAGGGAGCAGGACACCGTAGAACCAGTCTGCGGCACGCTGTAGTTCAGTACCCGTCGTACCCCATAGAATATCGTCACACAACACAACATCCGGGTGGAAACCACGAGTTCCACCGCCGACCGACTTGGCCATGATACGGCTACCGTTGCTGAACTCAAAGTAGGTCTTGCGCCATGGTCGGCCTTCGGGGATAAGATAGCGAATGGAAGGTGTGTTCTCAATGTTTTGACGAATGAAACGCATGTGCTCAAGCGTCTGTTCCAATGAGTGCGAGAAAATCATGATGTGTTTACCGGGTTGAAAAGCGGCAATCCACAGGGCGTAGGACATGAAGAAAACAGACTTACCGTGGTCACGAGATGCTTTCACGCAGTAGTAGCGGTTGTCAGCCAGCCCCTCGTCCCACGACTTGTGATGGCCGGAGTAATCAAACCCTAAAATCTCCTTGAAGAAGTATTCAAACGACTTTGCAGACATCTTTCTGTCCATGTCGTGAATAAACGCCTCCATGTCGCTCATGGTATCACCTCATCACTTTGTCCATGTACACTCGGAAGGCGAGCAAACCTGCTACATGTGGGTCGGCCTTGTGAAGCATGTCGCCAAACTGGTCAAGCACTTGCGTGGCGAAAGAACGGTTCATTCTCCTTTGAAGAGCCATATCAAACGCAGTTTGTGAACCAAAGCGAATACCGTCAATTGTCAAGTTTTGATGGTCAACTCCGGGGTCTTGCCGAGGTTGAGTGTTGACATTTCCGGGTGTACCGGGAATGTTTTCAAACCCACTGTGTTGGTATGGTTGAATGGCGACTGGTGGTGTATATCCCGGTGCAGGAGTGGAGGGAAGCGGCGGAGGATTCGGCCCAGTATTGGGTGCAAAGGACGGGTATTGGTTGAGACTGGCTTGTTGTTGTGCGTCTTCCCCGTCCACCGGATAACCGGGATTCGGTATTGCAGTTGCGGGTGCGGCAGTTGCGGCAGTTGCAGGTGCGGCAGTTGGAACGCTTGTATTTGCTGTCACTTGAACCAATTCGTTGTTAAGTGGTGCCGCTGGTACAGGTGGCCCCTGTGAACCTCCCGGTGATAATGAGGGGTGAAGAGGATGTAACTGTGGTGGTTGTGCCACTGGTGGTTGTGCCACTGGTGGTTGTGCTACTGGTGGTCTGTAACCCGGAGGAGCAATACCTCTACCTCCGCTTTCTCTCCATGCTCGTTGAGCAGAACCGGGTGCGCCGCTCAATTGTGCGGCGTTGTAAGTAGTTGGTGAAGGTGAATCGGGAGTTTCTGCGGGTAAACCTGCTGGTGGTGGTAATCGTGCATTTCCTCGTGCCGCTTGTCTCAAGTCAATTCCCATGTCGGTGGCGGCAATAACATCATCTTCTGCACCCCCTTGTAATCTACCACGAATATCCGCATCTTGTTGTTCACCGGGAGTCACAGTTGCTTGCATTCCCGTGGTAGGGTCAAGCCCTTGGTATGTGTAGCCGAGATTGAGAGGTGCAAATGCGTTTCCTCCGTGCATTTGTTGTAGAGTTTGATTGGCGGCTCCTATACCTGCGGCTGTTTTACCAGCCATACCAAGTCCAGCCATGATTTTTTGCCACCCACTCGCCGTTGGGTCACGAGTACGGCGAGCCAAATCCATGAAAGAAGGGCCACCTCCCCCACCTATGGTTTGGAATTGCTGAACACCGCCAGCCTGTTTGCGAATCAATACTTTCTTGCTCATCGTCGTCCACCTTTTACAATTCGCATGACATCATCCATGGCTTTGTCCATGGACTTGTAATACTCGCTGAGAAGAGATTGCTGTGGGTCAGCCATGAGTCGCTGTGCCGCCGCTTCCTTGGGAGAAAGCGGTGCATCACTCATCGGCATGGGTCTGCGACGGCCCGATTGTTCAAGCAGTTGTCGGAACTGCATGGGGTCAAGTTGCCCAATTTGCGGTCGCAATTGTTGATATTGCTGTCTTGCAGTATGCGGGAAAGAAGAAGGTGCCGCCCGAACCGGAGATGGAGCCGGAGATGGAACCGCAACAGGAGAAGCGGATTGAACAGGTGAAGAAATGACCTGCGGTTCGGGCGACGGTGAAAGGGAGGGGTCAAACGCCTCCGTTGGTGCAAAGTCATGGACTTGATGGAAATAAGCGTCCATGTGTTCATCAAGAGGGGGCATGGAGTATTCTCCTGTCTCAGTGTTCATTTCGGGATAGCCACCAATGGACATCCCCGGACGGGCCGTGGTAGGTACATCGCCAATACCACGCTTGACTTCGTGGCCTCGTGCGCTGGCTTGGTGGTCAGCCAGTGCCTCAAGAATACCACGAAACCTATCTACTTGATTCATCAGTGTATCGCTGTGGTGCATACCCATTGCTTGAAGTTCGTCAGCCGAGATGCCGTGTTCACCAAATCGGCTACGACCATCTTCACTACCCTCACCCGATGCACGGGCAAGAGCAAACATACGCTTAGCCGACTCGTGCATTCCTTTACCACCCTTGCTACCTGCTGAAAGGTACTTGGCTTGTTCACCTGCTGAAAGCATGTCTTCGGATGCACCATATTTTTCCATCATATGGTCGTACAGTCGCTTGAAATCACCCTGTCCACTGCGACCAAACAGGAACATCATAGCGGGAACATGTGCCATGTCTTTGACTAATGATTCACGGAGGTCGGGCGTTTGAAGTATTTCATGAAGTGGTCGGTTTATCATCTGCGGGGCACCAAGTGTGCCTGTATTGACCGAGACATTCACATTAGGAATGTGTTCCATGCCTTGTTGCATGGCTTGGTCAATCATAGCGTGAGCGGCTTTATACAGACCTGTAGGTTGTTTGCCTTTCTTTTGCATGTTTTGTTTAACATTGGGGTAGAAGAAAGCATCGGGAAGGTGGTGCATGACTTCCCAAGTGTGTACCGCTTCAGTATCTCCAAAGAATCCTTCCGGGCCACGACTCATCATAGCCTCATCAACATCGGCACCGTGTTGTTTTTGGTTTGATACGAGGAATCCTTGAGGAGCAAGCAACGAAGGTTGCATCCATGGATATTTGAGGAAACTAAGTCCCTGCTTGACTTCTTGATGAGAAATGCCCATGTCTTCCAACTGGTGCATTAAATTACGGTGAAATGGAATGTAGCCACCTTCAACAAATTTACCCACAGGGGTTTGTTGATGATTCTTATTGGTGAGCATCGTGATTTTGGTACCACCTTTGGTGCGTGTAGGGCGATTACTCATTTGGCGTGAAGAATCACCCGGTGGTACATCGGCGGCACGGATTTTGCGCCATTCATCCGAGTCAAAACTTCCCAGTGCGTGTGCATCACCGTGAGAATGTGTATCATTGAACTCGTTGATAGCGTTGTTGATGACTTCGGAGGCTGGAATGTTGAGTCCTCTTGCACGCAAAAAATCACCAAGTCGGTGCGCTACAGCGTCAATGGGGTGATGGAAAGCACCAATCTCGGTTTGATACGACTTTTGACCGTGTTCTCCGATAGCCCACTGGCCGGGAAGAAGGTTTCCCACACCATCGTGAGCATGTGCGGGAAGGTCATCTTCTCCTTCGGGGCGGAAAGCCTGTGGTGGGGGATTGCGGAAAATCTGCGCTCCCGCTGGCCCGTGTCCCACAAGGCTCCATGCCTTCTTGAGAGGACGACCCACACGAATCATCATCACATTTGCCCCCTTCGGCTATTGATAATACCAACAGGGTCAAGCCCGAAAGTCTTGGCATCAGTCTCAAGGTTCTCGGTTGGGCCTTGTGGGTCTTCGTCATCAGTCGGTTTGACACCAGCAGGATGACCGGGTAAATCTGCGGCATCTGTCGCTGTCAAGTTTTTCTTTATTTTCGCTTCACGCTCTTTGGCTTGAATAAGTCGCCGCATGAGATTAAGCAACTCAATACGATGAAGACTGTTGCGAGCCTTAAGTATTTCACTTCGGTATCGCTCTTCGCTCATCATAATGCTGGAAGAAGGAGAAGGCATAGCAGGCACGCTGGATTGCGCTTGTGGCATCATAGGAGGAGAAGGAGGCATAGGAGCACGCATACGAGGCATACGAGGCATACGAGGACGACGCATACGACGAAGTGCCGGACGAGCCATTTGTCCACTTTGTCCAGCCATCAATCCACCGAGTCGTCCTCCACCCGTGGGGCCAGCGTAGTTGGAGCGGGCACCGTACCGTGCGTGCGGTGAGAACGGTGTGCGAACATTGCCCAAGATTTTACGGGCCTCGGATTGTCCTTTGTACTGTGTGTACTTCTGTGGGTCTTTGGACAGTGGTTGCTTGGTTTGAATACCACGGTGGCTCATCTCAACCGATAGGTGTGGCTTCATCAACCCCGTCTTTTTGCCACTCTTGATACCACGCATCTGTGCTTTGAAGCGGCGCATTGTAGCACCAGCCCCGCCACTCATACCACCCGGCGGCGTTTTGAATTGACCTGTGGATGGGCGAAACTGCTGGCGTGCCTCACGCCTTCGTCGCCCTGCAATTGAGCGTGCTGTTTCACGCTTGAGTAGTGTACTCCAAGCATCCTCCATCGGCTCGCCAGTCATCACTTCTTGGTCAGCAAAATAGCGGCTTGGGTCTGCGGCTTGTAAATTTTGCAAACTTTGTTGTGCCTGCTCACGAGCCTCATCAATTTTAGGCATACGACGATTCATGCGGCTAACATTTCGCATGAACTCTTGCCTTGTTTGTGGGTCGTAGCCACCCATTCGGCGTTGCATTTCAATGTAGTCGGGGTTTTGCTTACCGTCATACATGATTTCCCGTCCAATGTCCTCCAACTCTTCACCTTCAAGTTCGGGCATGACAAGTTTTGCAGTAGGAACGCCGATGTTTTGCAACATCTGTTGTTCTTGGCGGTCGGGGCGCATCATTTGTTGAATAACATGGTCAAACTGCTTTGCCTCCTGTTTAAGTCCCGATTGAAGAAGTCTGTCCCGCTCTTGAACCAAATCCTCAAGTGAAGCCTTCAACAATGTACTCCAAGCATCACCCATCGGCTCGCTCATGGTGATTGGAAGGCCGGGACTCATGGCTGAGCCTGTTCCACTCTTTGCCCCAGTAGCGAGGTCAAGAAGTGTACCCCGACTTCCGGCAGGGCCACCTTGAAGTCCTATTTCACGCTCATCATCACGCTTGTTGCCATCATCCAGTGGCGAAGGAGACTCTTCTCCACTCAATCCTTGTGAGGCACGGATTTTGATGTGCTTTACTTTTGCACGCTTGGCTTTCTTTTCCTCAGCCTTGCGCTTTTTATCCTCACGCTTTTGCTCGTTGTACTCCGGGTCAGCGGGATTGTACTTACCGCCATCTTCATTAGCAGAAGAATACATTTTGTCCGACTCGCTACGAGGCGAGTACATGCGAGTATCGGAACCACGACCCATTGGCATTATTCAACCCCCATGTTGTCTTGCAACTGCTTTTTGATTCGCATCCATGTATCGGGACTTTCCTTTCCTAACTCCACTTGCAAAATGTTGAATGTTTGATTGACTTGCTGGCCGTCGCTTTGTGCACCCCATTGGTCTTGGAAGCGCAGAAGGTCTTTGACTGTCTCACGCACTTCTTTGTGCAATGCCACCGCATCTCGCACGAAGCCATCTTCATGCACAGTACCCTCTTCTAACAACTCACCGAGTTTGTGATTTAATTTTTCAGCGTTTGAGCGGAGAAGTGAAATTTCATGTCCAGCAGTAAGAGCCACTTCAATAGCGGCAGACTTCTGTACAAGTGGTTGAAAATGATGTCGCATGTGATGATACACATTGTCCTCGGATATTCCCAGTTCTTGGGCAATCTGCGGGCTTACACTTCCATCCTCAAAATACACTCGTTCATATTCGCTACGCATGGGAGTTGTACAAAGAGCACAATCTGTATTTGCCGCCATGTGGTAATCTCCCATGTGATTGCGATAATGCCGGTCTGCGGTGTTGCTTCTCCACCCCATGTCTTTGTCTAATTGGCGGGCCGAAATAAATCCTTGAAGCATCTGCTCCTCCAATGAATCACGGTCATCATGGGTGCAAAATGCACACGACCTTTTCGTGACACGCTCCCCCGCCATGGCGGTGTTAAGAAGCAGGAGTTAAAAACAATTGCGAATGAAACAAATTTATGCGAAGGATGCCGAGGGTAGCAAAAGTACCTCTCAACTACGATACAATCCGTAGTCTCACCAACGCTGTAAAGGACAAGGCCATGGGTCGTGAGGCTCTACCAATGCTCCGTGAAGAGCGTGCCCGCATATGCAGTGTTTGTCCTTTCAAACAAGGGAAAAGATGTACGCAGTGTGGTTGTTTTGTCAACACAAAAGTCGCTCTTCTTTCCTCGGAGTGCCCGATTGGAAAGTGGCCGTCATCTCGTGATTCGTGAGTAAACAGCCGTCAAAAAGACAAGTGTACCAGCCAGTCCTACCAAAAGGTAGGAAGCGTTAGTAGAGCCAATTTCATTACCTTTCATCAAAAGCAACATTGACAGTGTGATAATGGCTGAAAGAATCTGTACCATAATCATGTCAACTATTACACTACGATTAGGGTTCATCACATTGAGTGATGTAGCCGCAAAAGATTGTCCAAGCATCATACTTTTATCCATTATCTCAACCCCATTAGTCCTCGTGCGACACTACCCACTCCACCGCCGACTTTTTCCATCATACCTTCATCAGCCAAAGCCGCTGAAAGTGCACCGCTCATCAAATTTTGTTGTGAGTAAGCCGCAATTTGTTGTTGTCCTTGTTCTGCCACTGAGATGTTTTGCTGTGCTGTGCTTTGAAGAGTGTTAAACTCAGCCTTGATGTTTTCCGCACTCATTGTTTGCAAATGTGGTGGGAGTTTTGTAATATCCATTTTGAGGTTTCCATCTCCATCTTCTGCGAAAACAGCATTTTTCATAACTTCAAGAACACTGAAACTAACGAGGTTGTTCAACAACTGAATAAGAGTAGCCATTTGTTGACTTGCCATGAACCTGTCCAAAGGAACAATACCACGAAGCAACATAATTTGCATTTCAATTTCAGTCGGTGGTGCAACAGGTTGTTGCCCCCATTGTGCTGATGCGCCCCCGGTCATGCCTTGCATGAAGGGATTTTGCGCCATTTGCCCGAAAGCATTTTGTTGTTGAGGGTAGGGTTGTTGATGGCCCTGTACTCCTAAATTGAGTGCACCATTGTTCATCGGTGCTTGATTGTTTCCGCCGAGTCCTAACATGTCACTCATTTCCCCCAAGACCTTCTTGTTCAAGAGCGTTTTGATTGCCCATCATATTTTGAAAAGCCTGTGTTGGTTGATTCATCATTGCTAATTCATGCTCAAAAATACGCAAATCAAACACCACCATGGTGACATCGTTTTGTTTGCTGACGGGATTTTGGTAGTGTATGATGTTAATTCCTTTGGTTTTCTTTGAGTCCCTCATCAACTCATCAAAAAATGGCTCGTATTTTTCAAGCATCGGTGGCGTTGGGTCTTTCCTCGCAATACTGGCCACTGGAACAGTCACCACACTTACACCACGCTTCACATGGTCACGAAGGCGGCGTGGATTGTTTTCACGCACCTTGTCCTCTTCAGTCTCCCACTTGCACAGCAAATGATACAAATGAAGGTGTTCGGGACAGTAGGTGCCACGCATTTTGCGTCCGTTGGTCACCTTGTCCTTAGCGATAAATGCCTCAGCCTCGCCAGTGACAGGGTTCTGCCAATACATTTCCCAAAGACTTCGGCCAGTGTCCTCGTCGCAAATTTTAGCATACAAGTTATCGTATTGAATAAGAGTTGCACAATCACACCCATCAACTACACAGACATGTGTTTGCTTGTCGTATCGGTGTTTGCGTCCAAACAACCAGCGAACAGGATTGAGAATGTTTCGCTTTGAAGGCATAAGAAGTTTGTAGGCTTGCTTGATGTCTTTACGCCGAGCCTTGTGCGGGTCGGGATGGCGTGAAGGGTAGAAGTTGACCTTTGGTACCTGCAAGTTCTGTTCACCTGCTACAGCCTGCATTTGCTGTTGTGCTGTCGCTTGTTCTGTAAGTGCCGCATGAGATAAACCGGCATTACCTTGTTGAGCGAGTGCATACAAGTGTGCGTTATTTGCATCACCAAGCGTTTGTTGTTGTTGTCTCGTAAAATTCATCATTATTCTTCACCTACAAATTGAGCGGCATATCCTTCTTCTGTGCGTACCAGTTCCCATTTTATTTTTGCACCCTTTTCAAGCCCCATCAATTCTGCAATCCACATGGGGATAACCGTGCGAACACTGTTGCTTGTTTGTCCTACCGATGCTACTGTTGTTTTTGTCATTTTCCCACCTACGATGTTAAGAGATTTACCATGGTTGCATCCACATTCCATCCAATTCGTGTTGCCATGAATGAGCGACGAGTGGGTACACCTGCTTTCTGCAAGCGAATAAGGTCATCACGGAATGCGTCAAAAATTTTATGTTCACCGATACGGTCTTGTTGCCAAAGCATAACAGCAGTTTCATCAAAGAAACGGTCGGCTTTGTTAGCCACGAGCATGATGAGTTTAGGTACATACTTCTTGCCTTTCCATCGGCTTTTGAAGTTGCGGTAGCGATATTGACGATTGATAATGGCATCCACGAGATACTTGAAGCCTGCAATCTGTTGCAAAGCCTCATCACCTCCTTTGATGGCTCGGTCATCAAACAAGTACACAACGCACTCCACTTGACGAGCCACCATGTCGTCAATCCACAAATTCCAAAACCGTTCTTGTCCACCTACATCAGCAGAAAACACCACACGCTTTTCTCCCTTCCATGAAACACGCTTGCGTGATGGTTTAGGGAGCATGTGTCGTCCGAGCATTTTGAAATGTGTCGTTCTGTCCTCTTCGGGTATTTCTTCCATTTCACCGGGTGTCGTCATGTAGCGGTCAAGGGTAGTCTTGCCTGTCAATCCCGCTCCGTAAATGCCGACCTTGCGTGGCCTCCACGCATTGAATATGGCTTTACCCCATACCATCGCACCAACAACTGCTGTGCCCGCTGGCTCAACCATTGACAAGCCCCCATAACCAATCTGCGAAGTCTTGTGCCTTGTCCCATGCCCATTCTACTGTGTTTTCCCATGCTGATTCACCTGTGTGTAGTTCCCAATAACTGGTAATGAGTATTGCTAATCCAACAAAAAGGATGGTTCGTAGCCACCCAACACCCCTTTCGTAATAATTGTCCAATGTATTTTGGGTGTGCATCGCACGAAGCGTAGCCTCGGTAGAATCGTCCGTAGGCGTTTTGAAAATGCGTCCCAAAACATCACCACTCAGTCATCTTTTTTCTTTGAAGAGTCTTCATCTTGCTTGATACCAAGATTGACTGGTGTTTTGATTTCTGCGGAATGCTTAGGTGGATTGCTAATGAGTTTGTTTTCTTGTTGTTGTACAAGCGAAGGTGCACCTCCCGGTACACCCCATGATGGAGGCATTTTACCGGGATTGTTTTCCATCCAACGCAATTCTTGTTCAAGTTGTGCTTCTTGCATACGAAGTTCCATTTCCGACCTGCGGTTATCAAACTGATACTGCATAGAACGGTATCGGCCTTGTCTCTCTCGCTCCATGTTTTGAACTCGTACACGCTCTTGCATGTTTTGTTCAAAGAACATTTTGAAGAAGTAGTACGCTATTCCTTGCACAAAGAAAGCGGCCATGGCGTAAGTGAAACCGTTTACCATCGGGTCATTGGTGTTTAACCACATGTCTGCGTCAAACAGACCAATTGCTAAACCCACGAGTGCGGATTGAGCGAGAATTAGGCCCATAAGTCGGATTTCAGCGTCGGATGTGTTGCTACCTTGTTGCATTGTCCTCGGTTTTGGTCAATTGAATGGTCAATATAAGCGTTTCGCTTTCCTCACTTACCTCAAAACTTCACTCACTTTTTTTGACCCCCCAAGTTTACCTCATTTATTCACTATCCCTATACTACTATTATATTGAGAGTAGGGGTACTGAATAAATGACTATTTCAATTACCTCATTTTAGGTGAAGTGAAGTTTGAGGAAAGTGAGGTAAGTGAGTGCTTACTCAGTAAATGAAATCTTTTGCCCTGTGGGAAAATCTGTACTGTATCGGGGGTTTTCCTGTATTTCACGACCACCAAAGGAAAAAGTATCTTCACCGCTTGCAGGATTTACAAACCGCATACCCTTTTCTCTCGCATTAGATTCTGCTACAGCATCTTGTCCGTATCTTCGTGCTAATTCATACAATTGTTGTTTTATTCCCGGTGGGTAATTTTGTATAGCAATAGAGTGTTCATTACCCCATTCTCCCTTACCTGTACCAGTCAACAAATTCATTTTCCCATTCTTATTCAACTTAGCAATAGCCGCTAATAGTTCATCATGTTTTGCACTTTGTTCTTCTGCTGATACTGTTTCTCTTCCCGGTCTTGATGAAATATACATAGTAGATTGGTTGGGTTTTGTCAAACTTTGAACCATTTTTTCGTCGTATGAAGGTAATGTTTGTTGTGCTTTATTCACTTGGCGTAGGGTTCCCTTGTCTTTGAAGTGCCGTGCCCTGTTTTCATGCTCGCCTTCAAGGGTCAATTTACCGCCCTCGGTGTGGCTAATGTCCTTATGGTCGTGGCTACCGTAGATACCACGGCGACGGCGTTCACGGTTCAACTCTTCCCGATACTTCACCCGCTCCGGGCTGGATTCGTACTTCTTGTCGTACTCTAACTTGTGCCGCTTGGCTTCGGGGCTTACACGCTCCTTGAGCAGTTGGAAGGCGATGTCCATTGGTTCGCCTTTGGGTAACATTCTTTTTGACCATAATTGCTTTCCTTCATAACTTTGATTATTACTTGGTCTTACCTTTTGCTCATCTAATTGATTTACAAGGTCATACAAAGCAGAAGCATAACCTCTCCTTCTTTTCTCCGGGTCAGTCCAAGTCATATCCGATTCGTAATATGGGTTATCTTCAATTGTTTCGGTTAATTCAGCATTAGATAAACCAAGACCTAACATTTCTTTTACATCTTTGTCAATGTCTTTATCGGTCATATCCATAGCATCAAGTGCCGAAGGCGCACCAAGATTCTGTCCGGGTTGATTAGGATATATCCCTACATTCATAGTCCCATACTTAGGGTCTTTTTCGGCTACCATTGGGTAAACTTGATTTGTTATAGGGTCTTGGAATTGTGCTTCTGCACGATTATCCGATACTCGCTTGATTGATTCGGGAATTAAGGGCATCTTGAGCAACCGCATAGCAATCTCCATTGGTTCGCTGGCTTCTATAGAATCTTGCCATCCCTCATCATCCATTTGAGGAATGTACTGGATATTAGGTTTTATCCTATGCGCTACGGGTTGTATATAGTTTGGATGATTTGGGTTAAGGTGGTCGGGTAATGCTTCTAAGAAAGGTGCAGTATTTAACCAATAATCACTTGCTGAATCATTATTATCGTCATTGAATTGAGTGTATCTCGGCGCATTGTTTCTAATTTGCTTTCCGTCGTCTTTCAACAACCGCATAGCAATATCCATTGGTTCGCTGAGAAGAACTCTATCTACAGTGCGTGGTTCACCCCATTTACTGTATGGCCCATAAGCACTGGGGAAGGGTGCCTAGGTAGTAGGCATTGG